>Ga0207773_100147_pt1 | contig 57986 bp, 26 predicted proteins | sample TtaePargueraPR_2_FD_187281 | JGI IMG/M metagenome (GOLD analysis project Ga0207773, IMG submission 187281) | Aerobic enrichment media microbial communities from Bioluminiscent Bay, La Parguera, Puerto Rico - Tt and M1 (3) (SPAdes) | ecosystem: Environmental > Aquatic > Marine > Unclassified ...
ATAGCGCCTACCACCGCCAACACGCGGTTGTTGGCTGTCAGCGCTAAGGGTGTTGGTATTGGAGAGAAGACCGGCAATGCCGGACCTGAACCGATATTCTCACCCGACAGGATGGACCGGTCTCCGCTGTCCAGGTCAACCGCGAACAGAGCACCGCATGCCCGAACGAGGGCCCGCTTATTCTCCGGGTCCAGGGCAATGCCCGTCGGATCACAAAAGTCAGGCCCATTACCCTTCCCGGCATTATCCGAGAATATGGTGCGCGCTCCCGTCTCCTGGTCAACGGCCACTAGCCGGTCCGAGTCATTATCCACCACCAGGAGACGCTTGTTATCCGCGTCCACCACCATATCGAAAGGGATAGCGAAACCCACACCCGAACCCCGAGGCTCGTTGGGATTGTCGGCATTAAAGCCGGACAGGACGACGCGATCACCCAGGTTGTCGCCTGCAGTCAGGTTCACACGATAGATGGAATCACTCAGGCCGCTATTTGCATCCAAAACCACCGCCATCGGCGGGTGGTCCGGGGATGCCCCGGGGGTCAGCGCCACTTCGGCAGGCTCATTAAACTCGGGACCATCCCCCAGACTCCGCTCCAGGGCAATGCGGTCACCGGTGGCTAAATCCACCGAAAGAATTTGACTTGACGAGTTGCCGCCGTGAGCGTAAACCCGACCGCTACCGGCAGGATCAAAAACCACACTAGACTGAAAGCCAGTATTGAATCTTGGCCCGAGCCCCTTTATTGAACCATCAGTGGCATCCAGGCCGGAGAGCAGGGGCTTTGAGCCATCGTCCAGTACCCCAAACAAGGCACCCGGGGCATTGGCCACCAGCGCCCGGCCGCTGTCGTCGGGATAAAAAGCGACGGCTCGCGGGGCTGAAAAATCAGCCACCCTGGTTTTGGTTTTTCCGGCAATATCGACCTCAAACAGGGCCCCACTGCTTGACGAGCTGTGAACTACCAAGGCGCGGTTGGTATTCTGCGGACTGAGGTCGACAGAAAGCGGGTTGAGATCATCAACAACAGCGTCGATACTGGCCGGTGTTGCCGACAAGTCCAATATAGAGACGGTGTCAGCAACGGCATCACCGAGCAGAGCCCGATTGCCACCGGAATCCACCGCGATGGACCCGGGAAACAGGAGCCCACCGAGCAAGACATTGCGCTCGCCCGATGCCAGATCAACGGCGAATAGCTTGCCAGCATTATTAGTGACGCGGTCCACGACCAGAGCGCGATCCCTGCCCGCATCCAATGCCACAGCAAGGGGGGTACCAAAGAGATCCTCATCGCCGCTCTTATTCCGGGAGAGGACACTGCGATGCCCCCGGCCCGGGCCTTCGCTCAGGTCCACCGCGAACAAGGCATCCAGCCCCGTATCCGGCACCAACAGTCGCGGCCGGCCATTGTTCGGATCAAAGGCCATACCGCCGGGGAGTGTCAGCGCAGCGCCGGGGCTCTCGCCCCGCTCAATGGCCAGGCTGAAGGTTCCGACATTGCCCTGCGCATCCCGCACAAGCCCCTCCAGCGTGTTGGCGCCTTCCAGCACGGCCAGGCCCGGAACACGCCAGGTGGCAAAACCGTCATCGGTTTGCGCGGGCACGCCGTTCACGGTGACCGAGATAATCTCATCGGCCTCCGCATCACTGGTGGTACCCCGCACACCGATCGTTGCCCCGGTGGTCCAGCTGCCGGACAGGGGAAACCGCACCGACGCCGTAGGCGCGGTGCCGCCACTGCTGGAACCAGAACTGGAGCTGGAACCGCTGCTGGAAGATGAACCGCTACCGGAAGAACTCGAACTGCTTGAGGAGGAACTGGAGCTACTACTGGAAGAACTCGAACCTCCCGAACCGCCACCACAAGCACTCAACGCTGCGGCTAAAGTCACCACAAACAGCCCACAGGCCGTTTTCTTTGTATACATGATTTATCCTCTCCATTTTTTTCCAGGCGACCCAACCGGCAGCTCACAAATACCCGGAGCAGGCCTAACAGGCCGACACTAGTGTAGTGTTTCACGCTAATGGAAGCATATAGAATCCAGTAACCATGCGGGTTTGAGCCCATTTTTAAGTTCCATCGTAACTACTCACCCCCGTAGGAGCCTGCTTGCAGGCGAACAAGAACAGAACTCCGTAGCCATTCGCCGGGCACATCCCTGTGCCCGGCCCTTCGGGCAGCTTCGCTGCGTCAAATCGCTCCAGGCGATTTGATCGCCTGCAAGCAGGCTCCTACAGCGTGGTTCCCTTGAACCGGCGCGGGTTCTTTGTGGGTGAGTAGTTACGTTCCATCAAGAGTCAAACCCTACACTAGCCGGACATCGTTTGAATCAACGTGGTATTTCCTGCGTCATCAGCCCCTCTCCCCCTTTTTTTGAGGGAGGGAGAGAGAGGGTTAGGAGGAAGAAGGACGAGCGGAGTTAAAAGGCAAACCCGGATACCAGCACCCGGTCGCCAGTGGCGAGATCCACGGCGATCAGGCTGCCGGTGTTGCGGTCGGTGACGTAGAGCACCTGCCGGTCGGCGTCCAGCACGGCATCGCTTAACTCGGCCCCTTCATTGAACGCGGCACCACCACCAACCAGTTGATCATCCTCTGTATTGAACTCCTGATCTCCCGGGTCGATGCCGGAAATAATCGAACGGTCACCGGTGTCGAGATCGACGGCAAAGATGTTGTTGCGCGCCGAATCCACAATCAGCGCACGGTTGCCGACGGCGTCAAACGATAATGACTCCGGGTAGTGTATCTCAGGGCCGTCCACCCCCAGATCCTTACTAGAGATTATCGTACGATTGCCGGTCTCCAGCTCCACCGCTATCAATCTCGTCCGCCCTAATTCATCATCATCATATTCCGCTACCAACACGCGGTTGCTACCTGCCAGCACTATATCCCCCCCTACATCTAATGCCGGACCTGAACCGGCATCCGCACCCGACAGGATCGACCGGTCTCCGCTGTCCAGGTCAACCGCGATCAGAGCACCTTCTGATACAACGAGGGCCCGCTTATTCTCCGGGTCCAGGGCAATGCCAACCGGATTACTAAATTCAGGTCCACCACCCTTCCCGGCATTATCCGAGAATATGGTGCGCGCTCCCGTCTCCTGGTCAACGGCCACTAGCCGGTCCGAGCCATTATCCACCACCAGGAGGCGACGGTTATCCACGTCCACCACCATATCGACAGGATTAACGAGATCCACACCGGAACCCCGGGGCTGATTGGGATTGCCGGCATCAAAGCCGGACAGGACGACGCGATCACCCAGGTTGTCGCCTGCAGCCAGGTTCACACGATAGATGGAATAACTCAGGTAATCATTTTCATTCAAAACCACCGCCATCGGCGGGTGGTCCGGGGATGCCCCGGGGATAAGCGCCACTTCGACAGGCTCATTAAACTCGGGGCCATCCCCCAGGCTCCGCTCCAGGGCAATGCGGTCACCGGTGGTTAAATCCACCGAAAGAATTTGACTTGACGAGTTGCCGCCGTGCGCGTAAACCCGACCGCTACCGGCAGGATCAAAAACCACACTAGACCCAAAGCCAGTATTGAATCTTGGCCCGAGCCCCTTTATTGAACCATCACTGGCATCCAGGCCGGAGAGCAGGGACTTTGCGCCATCGCTCAGTTTTACCTCAAACAAGGCACCCGGGGTTTCCTCAAACAAGGCACCCGGGGCATCGGCCACCAGCGCCCGGCTGCTTTCGCCGGGATAAAAAGCGACGGCTCGCGGGTCTACAAAGTCAGCCACCTTGGTTTTCGTTTTTCCGGCAATGTCGACCACAAACAGGGCCTTGGTGTCTTGCGCATTGGCAACCACCAAGGCGCGGTCTACATTCTGCGAATCGAAGTCGATAGAAACCGGGTTGAGACCATCAACAACGGGGTCGGGGTCGATACCGGGCGGTGTTATCGACAAGTTCACTGCAAGGACGGTGCGAACCAAGAGGTCACCGAGCAAAACCCGATTGTTGACGGAATCTAGCGCGATGGACCGAAGATTCTGCAACCCACCGAGCAGGGTATGGCGCTCGCCCAATGCCAGATCAACGGCGATTAGCTTGCCAGCATTACCAAAGAAGCTATCCACGACCAGAGCGCGATCATTGCCCGCGTCCAATGCCACAGCACGGGGGCCAAAAAAGAAATCTTCATCGCCGCTCTTATTCCGGGAGATGACACTGCGATGCCCCCGGCCCGGACCTTCGCTCAGGTCCACCGCGAGCAAGGCTTTTAGCCCAGAATCCGGCACCAGCAGACGCGGCCGGCCATTGTTCGGGTCAAAGGCCATACCGCCGGGGTATGTCAGCGCCGCGCCGGGGCTCTCGCCCCGCTCAATGACCAGGCTGAAGGTTCCGACATTGCCCTGCGCATCCCGCACAAGCCCCTCCAGCGTGTTGGCGCCCTCCTGCACGGCCAGGCCCGGAACGCGCCAGGTGGCAAAACCGTCATCGGTTTGCGCGGGCACGCCGTTCACGGTGACCGATATAATCTCATCGGCCTCCGCATCACTGGTGGTACCCCGCACACCGATCGTTGCCCCGGTGGTCCAACTGCCGGACAGGGGAAACCGCACCGAGGCCGTAGGCGCGGTGCCACCACTGCTGGAACTGGAACTGGAACTGGAACCGCTACTGGAAGATGAGCCGCTACTGGAAGATGAGCCGCTACCGGAAGAACTCGAGCTGCTCGAGGAGGAGCTGGAACCACTACCGGAAGAACTCGAGCCGCTTGAGGAGGAGCTGGAACCACTATCGGAACCTCCGGAACCTCCACCGCAAGCACTCAACGCTGCGGCTAAGGTCACCACGAACAGCCCACAGGCCGTTTTCTTTGTATACACGATTTGTCCTCCCCGATTTTTCCACGGACCGCTCAGCCAACCATTCATCGCGCACTAACCCACCCTGCGCAATCACGGGACAGCCGCAGAGCTGACCGTACCCTCCCAACGATTGACCTACCGCTTTATTCAGCGTGGAATTCACCGCACTCTGAGACATACCGGCCGTCCAGGATGCGCCGCCGGTTTATCGGTTGTGTGGGCAGGCTCAGTACAGATACACTGCGCCGGCACCTGGCACTGAGTCATCCGCCTGGTCACCACCGACCCCGGTGGCGGCACTGGCTTCGCCAATGGCGCCCACGGCCAGGGCACGGCCATCCGCACTCAGGGCCACGGCAACGCCGAATTGGTCCTGGGCCCCCGTATTGCTGGCCTTGACATACGCCTGCTGCCGCCAGGCGCCACTCCCGCGGGCGAACACATAAGCTGCGCCGAAAGCACTCCCCACGCCGCTGTTTGCCGGATCTCCATTGATACCGGTGGCGCTCCTGTCTTCGCCGGGGGCCCCCACCGCCAGGGCCTGGCCATCCGCGCTCAGGGCCAGGGCGATACCGAAATTGTCACCGGCGCCGGTATTGCCCGCCTTGATATACGCCTGCTGCTGCCAGACGCCGCTGTCGCGGGTAAACAGGTAGACCGCACCGGAATTGCTGCCGGCGACACTGTCGGCCTGGTCGCCATCGATGCCGGTAGCGCCGCTGTCTTCGTTGTAGGCCCCTACTGCGAGCGTGTCGCCGTCTTCACTCAGGGCGACAACGCTCCCGAAGAAATCAAAGCCTCCGGCATTGCTCGCCCTGAGCATTTCCTGCTGCCGCCAGGCGCCGCTCTCGCGGACAAACACGTAGACCGCGCCCGCAGCGCTTGTTGCATCAGGCACCTGACCAGCTGCGGCAAGGCCGTCTTTATAAAAGGCCCCCACAGCCAGGGTGTCGCCATCCTTGCTCAGGGCTACGGCACTGCCGAAAAAGTCCTGCGCCCCGGTGTCGTCCGCTTTGATGTAGGCCTGCGGCTGCCAGGTGCCATCTGCGCGGGTATATACATACACCGCACCGGAGTTAGTGCCGGCCTCACTGTCCGCCGGATCGCCATCGATGCCGGTGGCCTCGCTGTCTTCCGCAAAGGCCCCTACGGCGAGGGTGTCGCCGTCCGCACTCAGGGCCAGGGCGACACCGAAAGCGTCCAAAGCCCCGGCGTTGCCTGCCTTGAGCATTGCCTGCTGTCGCCAGGTGTCATCCACGCCACGGGTAAACAGGTAGACGGCCCCGGAATCGCTCCCGGCATCGCTATCTCCCCGGTCGTCATCGATGCCGGTGCTGTCTTCCCCGGTGGCTCCCACCGCGAGGGTCCGGCCGTCGGGACTCAGGGCCAGGGTGCTGCCGAAGTGGTCACCGGCCCCGGCGTTGTCCGCCTTGACCACTGCCTGCCGCCAGGTGCCGCCCTCGCGGGTAAACACGTAGACGGCACCGGTATCGCCCACTGCACCCACCGCCAGGGTTTGACCGTCCGCACTCAGGGCCACAGCGCTACCGAACAGATCCTGTGCATGGGTGTCGCCCGCCTTGAAGTAGCCGACCCCGGCCTCCAGGGTGCCGTTGACCAGTAGCGGGTCGGCATCCACACACTCGCTTGCCGAGCAGGCCTGCAGAATGTAGCGGGCATTGAGGCGCGCATAGAGCGGCACTTCCAGCCCGGCGGTGCCGAGGCCCTGGGGAATGTCGCCGCCCACCTGGCTGAAGCCCGCCATGCCGTCGGGGTTTTCAAGCAGTTGGTAGTGGGTTGCGCCTTCGACGTCGGTCCAGTCGAAACGAAACGTCTTGACCGGTTCGACGCTCAGGGTGGCACCTTGCGGCGCCTCGAGGCCATCAGGGCCGCTGCCACTATCGCCACCGCCGCAGGCGCTGAGCAAGGCGAAAACAGCGTGCAGCGCCAACAATGCCAACGGGCGCATCAACCGCACCGCGGGCTCGAACGCGGGCCTTGGGTCAACCATGGCCGATCTCCTCTTTTGTTTTGCTTCGGGGAATTGGGGAAAGGGGGAGGATGCGTGGCGGCCGTGTTGCCCGCCGTTGCAGTGACCGTGGGACTTTTGGTTGCAACCGGCAGGTTCCATATTGGAACCTGCCCCTCTATAATGGATTTATCCGGTTCACCACAAGGGTCTCACCATGGCACAGACGATCAAGCTCAACGACGACGAACTCCTGGCGGCCGCCAAGGAGTCCAAGGACCACTTCTCTCGCTCGCTGAATGGCCAGATCGAGCACTGGGCGCGGATCGGGCGGTTTGTTGAAGAGTCTGGCATCTTCGATCTGCACAAGGTCAACCTGGCCTTCCAGGGCAAGATCCCGGTGGAGGATCTGACAGGGGAGGAAGAGCATGCCCATGCACGGATGCTTTGGCAGCACCTGGAGAGCCTGGGCGGACGTGACGAGCGCACTGTACGAAAGATCGAGCAGGCCGGCGCCACAGCCTATGAGCTGGACGACCAGGGCAAGGTGAAGAAAGCAGGCCGGGGGCGCTGATGCCGGAAAAGCGCACCCCTCCTATCCTGCATCTGCTGGCGGGTATCAACGGCGCGGGCAAGACGACGCTCTACTACGAGCAAATCTGGCCCCACGCCAAGGTGCCTTTTATCAATGCCGACGAAATCCAGAAGCAGCTCTGGCCGAACGAGGTCGACAATCCCGAGCGCGCTTATGAGGCAGCGAAAATCGCCGGGAAACAGCGGGATGAGCATATTGAGACCGGTAAATCCTTCGCCACCGAAACCGTCTTTTCACACCCCTCAAAGCTGGAACTGATACGCGATGCCCAGCGCAGCGGTTTTATGGTGGCGCTGTATCACGTCCACGTAGCCACGCCAGAACTGGCAGTAAAGCGCGTCGAAACCCGCAAGGAAATGGGCGGACACAACGTCCCCGAAGATAAGATATTTTCCCGTTTTCCCCGGACACTCGCACACCTGCAGGATGCGGTGCAGATGGCTGACCATACCCTGGTTTTTGATAACTCGAACGCCATGCACCCCCATCGGCACCTGATGACCTTGGAGCGCGGCAGAGTGGTTAAACTGGCAGAGGATTTGCCGGAGTGGGTATACCAACAGTATGGTCGCGAGATCAAAATCTACGCGATCATGAGCAGCTCTCGAGGCCTCAATTTTTCGGAGACCGTGAAACCAGAAGAAGATTCTTGGTAACTACTCTCCCCTCCCCCGCTTGCGGGGGAGGGGCCCCCTCTCCCTAACCCTCTCCCCCAAAGGGGGAGAGGGGACTAAAATTCTGGAGACTAAAATTCTGGACACCCATAAAAGAAGATTCACGTTTTGCTATCGCAGTGAATTCGGCGGCTCAATCGGGTGTTGAAGTCGTGGGGGCGGCGGGTTACCCCGCCGCCCCCAAACCAACGCTCGTACGGTTCAGCACACGGCTGATACCCGCACTGTTTGGTCAGAACGCGTAACGCATTCCCAGTGTCGCCTGGCTGCTGTTGAAGTCACCGCCGAACTTGCCGCGATAATCGAAGCTGAAGCGCAGGTTCCTGTCATTGACGAGTTCGACACCGGCGTCGACGTTAATCCGGTCCTGCACGGGTTCGAAACCACTCTGGATAAAGGCCTGATCGCCAAAGCGCGCGGTGGCGGTTTCCACTTCCGCGAGGAATTCATGGCTCCAGCTGATACGCGCCTGGGGCGCCAGCATCCAATCATTCCCCAGCGCAAACGGTTTGAAGGCGGCGTCGATACCCAATTCCGAGGACAGTGTGTCGATCCCTTCGTATTCAACGGTCAGTCCCATGCCTCCGTTTTCCGCGAACTCATCGACGCTCAGGCTGCTGTACTGCAGTGTGAGCAGCGGCCGCAAGCTGACTCCGCTATAGGGTTTCAGCGCATAGCTGGCGGTGGCACTCAGGCCCATCAGTGAGCCTTCGGTTTCGCCACTGATGGTACTTTCACCCGCCGCCAGGCTGTTGCGCTCGAGGTCGTATTCCAGCGCGGCCAGTGATACCGCGCCCTGCCACTGCCAGCTGCCCTGGCTGTAGCCGCTATAGACCACCAACTGCGAGCTGTCGGTGGCGATGGCATCGGCGGCAAAGCGATTGTTGTCGGTATCGGTGGATGAGGTGACCAGCGCGGCGCCGGCCTGCCACTGGGCGCCATTCTGCCTCTGCCACTGGTGGTCGTATCCGAACACGGCCGCGGAGGTCTCGGATTCAAAGCCCTCGACCTCGTCCACCGCGTCGTGCTCGCCGGTGCCACTGAAACCGCCCAGCCAGAACTGCTGCGGCAGGCCGGTTGTTTCGCGGCTGGCGTGCAGCAGGCGATCGCGCACGGCGTCCATGGCAATGGTGTTGCCGGCCTGTGCACTGTAGCGAATCGCTCCGCTTACGGATGGACTGAAGCTGTCGGCAGACTGCTCAAAGCCGGCGACGTCGCCATCACCCAGATTGGCCAGCACGGCGACTGCGGGATTATTGAAGTTGCGATCGATCTTCGCCTGCGCGGCAACCGCGTTGCCGAAGGCCGAGGCATTGGCTTTGCCGGAAACAGCACCGAGGTCCGCCACTTCGCTGGTGACAGCGCCAATGCCGCTGTCGATGCTCAGGTTGATGTCGAACAACAGGCTGTTATCCTCGACCTTCGCGCCGTTATCGATCAGCTCACTGGCTTCGATCACTTCTGCGCGGAAGTCGAAATACTGCGACATTCCAATCTCCATATCCAGGGTAATCAGGCTGCCCTCATTGAGGGTGACGGAGCCGTTCTGCACCAGTTTGCCGTCGTCGGAGAAGCGCAATTCACCATCGACAACCAGGCTGCCGGTGCCATTGACCAGGGTGTCAAAAGCCATGGTGGCGCCGCTTTCGATTTTGGTGTTCACTGCGCTGAAGTCGCCCGCCTGAATCAGGCCGCCCTCATTGAGGGTGACGGAGCCGTTCAGCACCAGTTTGCCGTCATCGGAGAAGTGCAATTCGCCATCGACTACCAGGTTGCCGGTGCCATTGACCAGAGTGTCAAAAGCCATGGTCGCACCGCTTTCGACTTTGGTGTTCACTGCGCTGAAGTCGCCCGCCTGATTAACCCGGCCATTGCGAATGGTGAAATCGCGCACGCCGACTATGTCGTGCAGGGTAAATGCCGTATCCGCGGCCAGATCGACGACGATGTCGTCATTGCCCTGGCCGACGATATCGCCATTGATGGCGCCGCCCTGGATGATGACGCGGTCATCACCAAGACCGAGCAGGACATCGCCCTCCACTTGCCCGCCCCGCTGGGTAAACACGAAACCGCTCAGGTTGGCACTGGCATCGAAGGCGATACCATTACCGCCGGCGATATCGCCCTGGTTGGAAAATTCGCCGGAGAAGTCGAAGCCTTCTGTCAACAGCACCGCCGCCCTGGAGCCTGAAGTCAGGCTGCCGCTGTTGCTGATGATACCGCCGACAGAGCCGGAAGAGCGGCGATCGAGAAACAGCGCCTGCCCATTGGTAGCGGTGACGATGCCACTGTTATGGATTTCCACCTCGCCGCTGCCATCGTGAAGCGCGTATATGCCGTAGCGCTCAGAGGTAAGGGTGCCAGCGCTGTCGATGGACAGGCCGGTGCCGTTTGCGGAATTGAATACGGCAATACCACTCTCATTTTCGCCTACGACATTGCCGCTGGTGGTAATGGAAACCTCGCCGCTGCCGTAATGCGTGACCGCAACACCATAATCGCCGTAGACATTGTTGGCGGAAACGATCGCGTCGGTGCTGCCTTCTTCGCTCAGCGCACTGATACCTCGGCTGCCGCCACTTGCCGTTCCGGTGCTGGTGATCGAGAGACTGCCAGTGCCCTTATTGCGTGCGTCGATACCGAAGGTTAGGCCACTGGTATTGTGGGCGGTAATACTCAGATTGCCGCCCGCAACACTGTTCACGGCATTGATGCCCTTGGCACCCTTTGCGGTAACCGTGCCGTTCGCGGTGATGGAGGTGTTGCCGGAGCCGTCATTGCTCGCTTCGATCCCGTTTTCACCGGAGTTGATGTCGAGGGCACGGATGGTCAGGTCGGTGCCCGAGGTGCCCACACGGGCGCGGATACCATCGAGGCTTTCACCGGTTACCGTACCGGTAGAGGTAATGCTCAGGCTGCCTTCCCCCTCCTGTGTTGCCACAATGCCGGTAAGCCCGGCGCTGACATCTCCGGCGGTAATGGTGGTGGCGGAGCCAGCGTTTACCGCATTGATGCCCGTGCTTCCGGCGGTGACGGCACCGGTACTGGTGATGGAGAGCAGGCCGCTGCCATTGTTCTCGGCGTGGATACCTTCGTAATCACCGGTTACATCCTGCTGGGCATCGATCACCATATCTGTGCCTTTCGCCAGCTGATAAGCGTGAATACCGCTTGCCCCTTCTCCCTGACCGAGCACACTGCCGGTGGTGGTAATGGAGATGGCGCCGCTACCGTAATTCTCAAGCAAAATACCAGCGCCCTCGCTGCTGGTAATGGAGCCGCTGGTGATCGTCACATCGCTGCCGGGACTACCCAATGTGACAGAGATACCCTCTTTTACCGACTCGATATTGCCCGCGGTAATGGATACGTTTCCTGTTCCGATGTGGTAGGCGGAAATACCGATACCTCCGGCGTCGATATTTCCAGAGGTAATGGTGCTGCCAGTGGAATCCTCATTGCTATTCGCGGTGATGCCATCGCCCCCGGCGGTGACAATACCGGTACTGGTAATGGACAGGTTTCCTGCACCGCCGTGGGAGGCGAAAATGCCGAACCCCCCGGCATTGACATCTCCGGCGGTAACGGTGCTGCCGGTGGCATCCTCATAGCTCATTGCCACAATGCCATCGCCATCCTCGCCGGCGGTGACGGTGCCACTGCTACTGATCGACAGGGTGCCGGCACCGTAGTGGTGAGCAGCGATGCCGACGATTTCCCCATAGACATCGGCCACTTTGATCGTCGTATCGGTGCCACTCTCCTTATTCACTGCACTGATTCCATACTTCGTGCCACCGCTGACGGTACCGCTGGTGGTGATGGTGAGTGAGCCGGAGCCCTGTTGATACGCTATGATGCCGGATTTTCCGCCGTATACATTGGCGGCATTGATTGTCAGCGCGCCGCTCTGGCTTCCCTGCCTCGTCTCGTCACTACCCCGGAACACATGTATGCCATAGTTATCCACACCGGTAACGGTGCCGGTCGTGGTGATGCTGATATCACCGATGCCGCCGACCTCAATGCCGTTTGCCTGCCCGGTAATCAGCGATTGATAGGCATCGGTAAAGGAAAAACCAACAGCTTCTTTTACCGACAGAGCGCTGCCGCTGCCAGTTTCGATACCGAAGCCCGCGTCGGTGGTCATCACCACACTGTCGCCAGAAGGAACAATCTCCTGGGTGACATCTGAATCCGGGTCGGCAGCGCCGCTGCAGACCAGGGTGTTGCCGCTGACGTTGCAGCTGCCGGCATAGGCGTTGCGGCCGTAGGCACCGGTGAGCACCGCGGTAGCAATAGCCGTGTGCAGTACCACGCGTTTAAACAGTTTCGGTTGCGGCACCGGTTTGCTTTCCGGCGTATTTTTTCTGTCTGTTTTCATTGTGCGACCCATAGTCCTTTTAACGTTAAAAAATACCGCGCTCAGAACTGAGGAGCGGCGCTTTAGATATCCGGGAAAGGCCGATCAGGTCATGCCGGCATAGGTGATCAGTTGCGCGGCCTCTTTGGATTCCGGTGGTACCGCCATCGGCGCCACCACGCCAGGAATCACTTCCAGATCGTAGAGTTCGGCCAGCTTGCCGTCGATGCGCAGCCAGTCGACGCAGGTGCCGGTGGAGAGCTGGATGATCTGAATACCGCACCAGGGGTCGGAATCCACTGTTTTCAGGCGTGCATCCAGGTCAAGCCCTTCGAAACGCTTGTAGCGAGGTTTGGAAAGGCCCACAAAGGCGAAATCACCGGCAAACGCGAGACCGCGTACAAAACCCGGGCAGAAGGCGCGCGCCTCAAAATGCCCTTCACTTTCACCGCCCGGTGCCGGAACGACCACGCCCAGATCGCCGGTACCACTGTTCAGAATCCAGAGTTCGCCGTTGTGCACGCGGGGGGAGTGGGGCATGGACAGGCCGCGGCAGAGGATTTTGTTGGACTGGATATCCATCACGATGCCGCCATCCCGGCGGCGGTCACGCCATCCGTCGATGGTGTCTGAGGCCGACACCGCGGTGGCATAGCGGGCCTCGCCGTTCTCCATCGCCATGCCATTCAGGTGGCAGCGGTCTTCGTCCACCAGTGCGGAAATAAACGGGGGCCGCCACACCGGTTCGAAACTGTGGCGATCGGACACGGTGGCAATGCAGTTGAAACGCGTATTGACGAACAGCACTCGCCCGGATTTCTCCACGCCCACATCGTGGGCATCGAGCTGGCCGGTGGTGTGCACCGTGCGCGGTACATAGCAGCCATCAAACTGCTGGTTGATGCGCTGACTCGGCTCGAGCACGTTCTGCAAGCGCATGATCTGGTACCCGCCCGACAGAATCAGCTCGCCGCCTTCGGCATCGCGGTAGAGCCCCATGGGTTTGGACATGGCCGACTGATGGATATTGATTCCACCCCGCCCGTTGCGCCCCACCAGATAGAGAATGTTCGACTGGTACGAGGTGAAAGCGAATGAAACATTCAGTTTGGCCAGGCGCGCAGGCAGGCCAGCGGAAACGCTGTATTCGATCTCCTGCTTTTCGGCGGCACCTGTGGCTTGCGCTGGTGGGTTGTTTTCCGCGGGTGTATTGGAGACCGCTTTCAGCCGTGCGTGCTCACTCATGATGCGTCCATCCTCTGATCTGTACGTCGCCCGTAAGGGCTCTAGTTGTAAGGTCAGAAGCTAGCGAATTTCTGTGGTAACCAGCGTGGTGGCGCGCAGGCGGAAATCGTGGTAATTCGGGTGGAAGCAGCCGGTATAATGACGGCGGCAGCGCCTCTTGTCGTCATGCCGGACTTGATCCGGTATCCAGGGAACGAGGCCCCGGCACTGGATACCGGCCTTCGCCGGCATGACGACGGTGGCAAATTGCTTCACTGATACCAAGTTAAAGGTACCAGGTTTCGCTATCTGGAATTTATTTACCGATAGCGATTACGCCAACGGTTTCCCATGTATGGGCGCCATCACCGCCCTCTTCTTCGTGTAAACGTAACTTAAAGTCTTTATCAGTGATTGCATCGTGCCGTGTCACTACAGCTTGAGCTCCTGAATAGGTTTGACTTTGGCTTAGCACGACCGGCTTATCGAAAAAAGCTGGATTGAATGGCACACTCGCCCAAGTGTGGTCCGCATTGGCGGTGAAGGCTTGCAATATTTGTCCAGAAGCCAAGGTATGAGTGCCGGCCTCTACGACCAGATACGCCACGCTTTCTGTTGCGTGTCCACCGTCTAGATAATCCCACTCTTCAATTTGATACTCAGTCACCGAGTTGGATTCGGTACGTAAACGGACATGGGATGGCTCTTCGCCCCCAAAGCTATTCATCATCATGATCACCACCGGGTCCTGATAGCTATTGTTGAGGTTGAGCGTGAACCACTGGTCTGCACTGGACTGGGCAACCGAAAGTGAACCTGTTTCGCCAATCACTTTCCCGGACGCATCCACCAGCATACCGGGTTCCACCGCCAGGAAGCCCAATGCTTCATGCGCATGACTGTATTCACCATCTGATGACAATTCTTCCTCGATTTTCGCTTGGAATCGGTTGACGGACACGTCTTTGATTCTTACACCGGCGGGATCCTCTCCGTTGAAGGTTTGCATATCCGCAAAGATTAACGGCTTGACGCTAAAGGTTTGGCCAAGGTGGATTTCAGCAAAATGGTGGTCAATGTTATAGGCCTTGCCGGCTTTATAGGAGACATTAACAACCGGATCAAAATTCCAACTTTGATCAACTTCGGGCAAGATACTGGATGAGTGAAGCAGCAAATCATCTGACGATAGCGACTTTAAATTGACCACGGATACAATGCCATAGCTGTTGTCATTGCTGCGGGTTATGCGCCAGTGCTGATTGTAATAGGCTCTGTTATCGTCGTCGCTGGCTGTGGCCAGTACGGAGACGTTGTCACCCGCGTCGCCATTCACGTTGGGTCGTGAGAGAAATCCGTCAAACGACTTTGGCCGCAAACGAAACTCGCGATCATTCACAATATCAACAACCCAGATTTGATCGTCTTGACCATTGTTCGCTTCCAGCGCCAGGCTGCGACTGGCAGCCTGCGCGCCCTTGAGAGTTAACAACTTATCGTTATTGGCGCGAATTCGGTATTCTTGTCCGTGCACCAGGTTATGTTCAGGCACGGATTGATAGTCGAGTTCATACGTAAAATGTCTCGCGTAAGTCTCCTGCGCGGTTATTAGTTTCGCATTGAGCCACAGGTCATTGAGCGATTGCGAGACGGGGCCCGGACTGGAACCCGGCTTATATGCACTGCCATTGCTGAATGCTTCTATGCCACTCCACGCAGTGGTTCCGGAGCAATATTCGCCGTAGTTGGTGCCGAATTTTGCCGTGGATAAATCAAATGTTCTATAGATGCTACAAAATCTATTAACATTGCCGCTCTTCACAGACCAACCAAAATCCACCAGCGCGTTAATTGTCGTATTGTCAGCCAAATCATCCTTTTTATCTATCCAGCTTTTTTCCACCGCATCAAGATTTCCACACTTTTTATTTTTCACACCACTCCACTGAAACAGCGGATCAGATAGATTGGAGCGTTCGATGGTTCGGTAATAAAGCCGCGCACCAATATTCTGACTCAAAAACGGGCCGGTATCGTAGTTAAGCTCAATACCCGTTACTATATCCAAATCACCCAGATCACAGCTTAGTTCTGCGTCGGGGTTGGATGACATGGTGTTGGAAACGCCTTTGTTGTTAACTACCAAGTTATTTTTCAACGGCATTTTGTAGGGATTGTAGATTCGCGGGGAAATGACAATTAAAGCTTGCTCATACGCCATGACTGCATTGTCACAGAGGGTTTTCTGAGCCAACAAATCCTGCGCGCTCCCCAGCGGCAGCGGGTTTGTATAAGCGCAAGCGCCCTTGGCATCACCGAGCAGCTTGAGCAAAGTATCGAGTATTAACGTCATCGCGCCCTCAGTGTCCATGAGATCATAGTCAAGAATCTCATTGTATAAATCCGTATTTTCACTTTGTATGACTGCCAGGTAAGCTAACCATTCTTCAAATTTTTTGAGGCCCGCATCGTAGGTGTCAATAGTTTCATAAGAAGCCCCAAACAAACCGAGATAAAAGGTTGTGGGTGTTTGCTTTGTGATGTTGCCCACAACATTGGCGGCCTGTAAATACTCAGTGCCTTGCAAGGTATGGTTTTCGAGTACCAATTTGTAGTAGCCGCTTGCCGGTTTCTCGGGCTGGTCCGGCAAGGCGGGATTCATTGACACACAATCGCCTTCCGTTTTACAGAACTGCACTGTATCGATACCAAAATAATCAGATACCGTCGCCCGCACCTCCAGCTCTTGATTGGTTTTAGAAATGACCTCCATGTGAGGAAACTCCGGCGCACGCGAAGAGACATCAACGATAGAAACTATCGAACGGCGTGGCAGATAGATATCCAACGGGTTTTCAATACCCATAGTCAAATCAAGATAGGCTGCATAGCTGTCTTCGTAACCCAGGGGCTGGCTGTTGTCATCAAAGAAACGGAAGTTCAGGTCTGTGCCGTCACCCAGCAAAATATAACCGTCATATTCCGTTGCCAAGCATAACGTTTTATCGAGGTAACCAATGCTATCGCAACTCACGGGCGTGTAGGCCTTTTCCAATACCTCTTTGACAGACTGCCGCATATTCGGCAATGATTCGCTTTCGTCGTAGGCTCTTATCCAGAAAGTTCTATTAATTTCAACGTTATCGGTTGTAAAAACATTTACATCAATTTTTGCCAGGTTCTCTTCGTAGTTATCCTTGTAGTAAGCCCAATTACCATCAGTAAAAATTACTCCGGAGTCCTGATCCAAATAGCCAATTTCGGCACTTTCCAATTCTGTCCCGATACCAATAGTGCCACCGCTAGACACAAAGTTGGCCTGCTCTAAAGTCAGGCAAGCGGCATCGCCAGCCTCCTGCCCCAGCACTGTCGCCTCATCGCTTTCCCCTGCTTTCAGAGTATATCCGTTGCCCAATTGATCGCTGCCGTTCACGGTCTGCCACAGCGTATCACCAATCGTTACATACAATCGCGGATAAATCGCTGCGGCTTTATCAGAACCGATATTGGTTAATTTAAGGGTCAATTGAAGTTTGGCAAAACAATTGGTTGAGGTAACCGTAGACGATTGTTCCATGGTACCAAAAGAGTCCCTGTCTTCGGTTTGAGTGCTGTGACCGAAGGACCAGGAATTACTTTGGGTAGCGCCAATCTCCCAGGAGTGAGAAACTCCACCCGTACCGCCCGTATACTCATAACTTGCCGATGCACTAATACCATGACTCTGTGACGTGCTATTCACTTCACGTATAACATCGGTGTGATTTGTGGTTGTGCCGTCGGTCTCGCGCAACTCTTGAATTTCAGTCAGAACATAGTTTTCAAGTTGCGCAGTAATATTGGGAATTGCGCCGATTAAGGGATCATTTGCCGGCACTTTTGGCACGCTGGCGCCGAATAATCCCAAGACTTCATCTCGGTCTGAGTAGGGATCCCAATCACTGCTGCGTAACAAAGGATCGGTGTAATAAACCTGTAGCAGCTGATCATTGATCTTCGGCTGACTGGATGGATAAACACTGATAAATTCCGCAATTATGGATGCGATGGTGCCTAACTCCGTAGGCGAACCAGTAATTAATCGGTGCGTGGCCGGCATGCCGTTGAGAATAAATTTATTGTAAATTGGTAAATAGACTTCGCTGACATCCAGCAGCAGCTCCTCATTGTCTTCGCCGGGGTTGTCGCTGGCGCGTATCAGCGCAGATTCTTCAATCGCTTCTGCGGCCCAGGTATAAACCGGGTAATTATCCACAGACGGGCGATCCTTAAAGGCTTCCCAATTTCTTCCGGTAAGCTCTTGTTTTAAACCGCGAATGGAGGTGCCATCCACATAGTATCCGTAGACTTCCAGAAAGTCCCGAACACCATCGCCATCGGTATCAACCGTCGGGTCCACCATTAATTCCTGATTTGTGGTTAACGATGCCAACTTCTTTGTCTCGCCGGTTTTTGCGCTCAGCCTCATATACACGGCCACTCGATCGTCGATACCATCAGCGTTTGCATCCATGAAAATGGAAGATAGTGAGCTTTCCGCGTACGCTACGGTGCTGGACACCAGCGTCGCCAGCGCCAGCAGTTTTGGCAACCGCATTGAAAGCCAATTCAACAGTTGAGCAGCAATTCTTGAATTTTCAAATTGGAGCTTTAAATCAGAAAGAAACATAGAACTAAAACCTTCATCGATAATATTACTTTCGACAAAGCATAAGTTCATTTATCAACATAATTGTTACAGAAAATAATATTCGACAAACAACCATACTAAAGAATGGTGGCATGGATTTATGTCACAATAAATTCACGACTATGCACTTATAATCCCTGCTTTTAAAAAATTTTCCAACAAGCACATAATTGTTTCAATTTCACTAAAACCAATCAAATGATTGCGATACCAAGAAGTATTTTTAGGAAATATATAGAAGGGTTAAAATAGAACCGCTGCAAAGCAGCCTTTTAGTTATCTAACTATTGCGGGTTTCTTGGGAATGGGGGGCTGTTCCCTGGATACCGGATCAAGTTCGACATGACGACATGCAGGCCTGGATGGAACCGCATACGGCTGGGGAAGCCAGCGAACCCGTAGAAGCCTGCCCTGCAGGCGAAAAAGCGCCGTGGCTACCGCTTGCGTTCGCCTGCGGGGCAGGCTCCTACAGCAATCGCTGTTGTCATACCGGCGAAGGCCGGTGTCCGATATCGGGGCCTGCTTCCTCGATGTTAGGTCAAGTAAAATTTTTTGAATCTTTAAATCAGATTCAAAAGTCTCGCCTCGGCGACACACTGGGTACGATTGTCAGCGGCGAGCAGGCGCAACAGTTCAGACACATGCCCTTTGATAGTGGACTCAGAAATACACAGGGATTTTCTGATTTCCTCGTTTGAGTAGCCTTCGGCCATCAACACCAGTATTTCCTTTTTTCGCGGGCTCAGCTTTTTTATTATTCGCTCTCTTTCAGTCAGGGTTGTCGCGCGGTATTGCTCTATCGCCGCAACCACATCGGCGTGAAGATAGGTGTGACCAAGAGATATTTTCTTAAGACCCTCCAGAATAGATTTTTTATCTTCAGATTTATCAATATACCCTCTTATACCCAACTGTAATGCTTGATAGATAACACCCAGGTCATTACAACTGCTGATTAACACTGAGCGAGAGCAAGGCGTATGCTGACGGACCCAACTGAGCAAGGCAAGGCCGTTCCCATCGGGAAAATCCATTTCGGTAAATATCCAGTCAATGGTTTCTCCATTATTAATAATGCGTGTGGCTTCGCTCAACTTGCCGGCTTTCAGGATATTGGGCCGCTGGAAAAATAAGGACAGGTAACTGGATAGACCCTCAATAAAAAGTGGATGACTATCTACTATAAGTACAGTAATGGGTCGCATAATCAAAATGGATTAGAGAAATAAATGAAAAGTGGCACCACTTCGGACACTCGCTGGCATTCTCCTTGCCCACTCCAACGTGACCGTGCCGATAGACGGGAGTTCCCTCACCACCTGATATAGCCCGCACCGGTTTAGAGGGAGCCACCTTGCAAACGAATGGCTGCGGAGCTGTGTTCTTGTTCGCCTGCAGGCAGGCTCCTACAGGCGTACCCAGTTACTATCTTTTTAAAAATCGGGGTCAAAGGTATCCGTCCAATCAGAGTTTTCGCACTCTTCATCGGGCGCACTTTCCAAGCCAATCCCATTTTCACTGTATTCTTCAGGATGGTATACACTGATTACAATAGGGACATAACCAACCTCAAATCCCTCTGGTATTTTTACGTGCTGACCGGGATCAATTTTTGCCAGATGCGGATTCTTATTATCAGGATTACTTGAACCGTTATAGTTTATGAACACAGGGGCGTCAGGATTTCGAACAGACTTATCATTAATTACACGATGAAGATTTTCCATGTAAGTCTGCAGCATATTCAGATAAGAGACAGTATATACTTCCGGATGATTCTGCCTGGCTGACAACATCGCTGGCTGCTCTATGAATTTAAACCAGACATAGGTGACAGTGGCTCCATTCTGCAGCTTTTTTTGATACCTTTTTTTGTCTCCCATATCCCAGTTGGCGAATTCCGGATTAGTAGTATCACGCTCTTTATAGTTAAAGTATTTATGAACTTTGGCTGGCGCCCTGATTACATCATCGGGCGCATCAACCAGTTCAGTATTATATTGGTTAGGATAGTATTTATACTGATCACCTAAACCACCATTATCCACCCACTGAGTATCAAGCTTCCTTACGTATGCATAACCATTCTGTTTCTTCTGCATTTCTTCACTTGTGCGACTGGAAAAATCCCACTGCACGTACCCCAAGCTATTCTCATAACCAACCTTATAAGAGGGCTTTACAAAGTAGGCATATTCCTCACCGTTAATTTTTTCAATTATTTTAAGTTGGTTATGAGTGCTCTCATAAACTTTTTCAAACATTTTATCCGCAGAAGGTATAAGCGGCAATTCCAAGGCGTTATTTCTTATGGAAGATGAATAATTTTCCATAGCAGCTTGAGATATATTCTGAGGGTGCGCTATTAAATATTCTTTCTCTTTATGAACCGGTAGATTAGGGATCGGCACATAGAACAGATCATCCGCGACCTTTAGCAGTCCAGACACATAGTTTTCATTACCATTAATCGCATTAGCGGCTGAACCTATTGTGGCCATTGAACCATAGCCGGAACCGTAGTCTGCTTTCTTTTTGGCATATCTGCCATCACTGATTTTAGCTGGGTCAACCCAGTTGAAGTATTCCGGGATATAGCCATTGACAGGCCCTTGGTAATCATAGGATTCAACAAAACTTAACCAAAACCTGTAGTTTCTTGGATGATCCAGATCCAGGTAGGACCAACCCCAACCAATCCAGATGCCATTGTCGTCCACATAAGGGTTCTGCTCCATGTCAAAAGCAATATTGCTTCCGGGAATGGTGAGAATTTTGTTGGAGATTTGAACCATATTCAGCCATTTATCGCCTAAATATCTTTCATAAAGGCCGCTCCCCATTTGGACGTCGCTGCAGACATGGTAAGTATCACCAATTCCCGCCAGGTGAAGCGTGGGATAATAGTAAGGTCCCGCTGTTTTTGGGTTTACCCACAGCCCCCCCTCTATTGAGTTCGCGCCAAATGATTGTAACCAGGACCCAAAGATACCGAACTGCTCTCCCCACTCAAGGCCATGCTTGGATGCTCGGTAGACTCGATTAAACACCAGTTTTCCAGCGCCTGGTGAGTCGGTCTGCGCATGCTCCAAGCCTTCCAGCTGCCCCTCCATATGCAAGTCTTTACCCCCCTCAAACAATGAATATGACTCAGGTGGACTGGCAAGAAAAGAAGGCGTTTTTGTTCCGTACCATGTATCAATTTGTGCGTCATGGTTGACAACACTGACTTCTGCGAACGAAGAACCAGAGCCGTCTTCACCAGTACAGGTTAAGATGTAAACTTTAGCTCCCGTAGAGGACTCCGTGATAACTTCATTTCCAGAAATATCTTTAATACCGCCCCACGCACCCGATGCAGTACATGAATTTGCATCTGTTGAAGTCCAGGTAAGCGTAAACGGCAAACCAGGCTCCGTGCCATAGTCCGAAGAGGAAATGGAAACCGTTGGACTCACCACAGGGGGCGCAGGAGGCGGAGAGGTTCCTCCACCCCCACCTCCACACGAGGAAATACCAAAGATAGGAATTAACGTCGCGAAAAACTGTGTTTGTAGCTTCATGTTATTTTTAACTCTTGCAAAAAGGAGGGCAGCGGCTTCAACGTGTCTGGCCCGTTCTCGTCAACAGAGTCGGCCAGCCACCCTGGATGGACGGCCAGTTTGCGGGCGAGACCTACAGGCTCAGTACAGATATACCGCGCCCGCATCTTCCGCCTCCACCTCGTCGCCACCGATGCCGGTGCCATCCTCATGGCCAGCTCCCACGGCCAGGGTGTTGCCATCCGCACTCACGGCGACAGCGCTGCCGAAAAGGTCAAGATCCCCAGTATTGCTCGCCTTGACATACGCCTGCTGCTGCCAGACGCCGCCCCTGCGGGCAAACACATAGGCTGCGCCGGCAGCACCTTCATCATGATTTTCCGGAATGCCATTGATGCCAGTGGCGTCACTGTTGTCGCCCTGGGCTCCCGCGACCAGGGTATCGCCGTCCGCACTCAGCGCCACAGCAAAACCGAATTGGCCATTCTTCCGCGCATTGTTCGCCTTGACATAGGCCTGTTGCTCCCAACCATTCTCACCAAGGGCAAAAACATAAACCGCCCCAGCTTTATCTGCATCATCATTCGTCGCATCGCCATTGATGACGGTGGCATCGCTGCCCTCAAAATGGGCCCCCACCGCGAGGGTACGGCCATCCGCACTCAGAGCCACGGCGTGACCGAACCGGTCGCCTCCCCCCGTATTGCTCGCCTTGACATACGCCTGCCGATCCCAGCCACCCACCGCGTCGCGGACAAACACATAGACGGCACCGGACTCACTGAACCCATCAACGTTCCCCTGGTCACCACCGATGTCGGTGGCGTCACTGTCCTCATAATGGGCTCCAACGGCCAGGGTATCGCCATCCGCACTCAGGGCCACGGCGGCGCCAAACTCGTCGCCCGCTCCCGTATTACTCGCCTTGACATACGCCTGCTGACGCCAGTCAGCCCCCTCATCGCGGGCAAACACATAGACCGCTCCGGCAGAACCAAATCCCGGCGCATCCCCTTGATTTTCATGATTGATGCCGGTGGCGTCGCTGGCTTCGCCAGTGGCCCCCACTGCCAGGGTATCGCCATCCGCACTCAGGGCGATTGCGCTACCGAAACGGTCGGCGTTACCCGTATTGCTCGCCTTGACATACGCCTGCTGATGCCAGCCGCCGCCCTCATCGCGGGCAAACACATAGACCGCACCGGCACTATCAATCCCGTCCGCATTCCCTTGATGCTCACTATTGATGCCGATGGCGTCGCTGTCTTCGCCATTGGCCGCCACGACCAGGGTATCGCCATCCGCACTCAGGGCCACGGCGTGACCGAATTGGTCGCTCTTCTCAGCATTGCTCGCCTTGATATACGCTTGCGGTTGCCAGCCCTTCTCGCCGCGGACAAACACATAGACCGCTCCCGCATTCTCAGCCTCATTATTGTCCTGGTCGCCATCAATCCCGGAGGCATCGCTGCCCTCAAAATGGGCCCCCACCGCGAGGGTGCCGCCATCCGCACTCAGGGCCACGGCGTGGCCGAATCTGTCACCTGGATCGGCATTGCCCGCCTTGAAATAGCCAATCCCCTCTACCAGGGTATCGCTCAGGGCATTGTCGACCGACACCGGGTCACCATCGACACAATCGCTCACCGAACAGGCCTGCACTATGTAGCGGGCGTTCACGCGCGCATAGAGCGGCACCTCCAGCGCGACCGTACCGGCGCCCTGGGGAACGTCGCCTCCCACCTGGCTGTAGCCCGAAACCCCATCCGGGTCCTCGAGCAGCTTGTAGTGCGTGGCACCTTCGACATCGGTCCAGCCGAAACGGAACGTCTTGACCGGCTCCAGGTTCAGGGTGACATTTTGAGGGGCACCGAGAGGAGGCGTGTCCTGGCCGCCGCTGCCGCTACTGCCGCTACTACTACTGCCGCTACTACTACTGCCGCTGCTACTACTGCCGCTGCTACTACTGCCGCTGCCGCTACTGCTGCTGCCGCCACCACAGGCGCTCAGCAGGGTGATGCCCGCCAACAGCAGCAACGCCAACAACGGGCGCTGCAACCGGGCTCCGGACTCCAATCCAGGCACTGCGTCAGTCATGGCCAGCCTCGAGTATCTTTCTGTTACTTACGGTTAAAAAAAGGGTGAACAGATAAAGTACGCGGGCAGCGTGTTTTCTACCGTTTGAGCTGGCATGGAAATTTGAGTATCAACTTGAAAAACCCGCCACCCGGAACGGGTGGCTGGCCTGTGGGTTTTGCAGGTAGCTCCGGCGGTTCAGTACAGGTATACCGCACCGGCGCCCTCCGCCGAGTTATCCGTCTGGTCGCCCTCCGTCGTACCAGTGGCACTGCTGTCTTCACCAGGGGCCCCCACGACCAGGGTATTGCCATCCGCACTCAGGGCCACGGCTTCGCCGAACTTGTCGCCACTTAGTACATAACCCTCCCCCCTCGGGTCACCTCCCGTATTGCTGGCCTTGACGTACGCCTGCTGGCTCCAGGCGCCGCCGCCCTGGCGCGCAAACATATAGACCGCGCCACCACCGTCAAGGCTGTCAGACTGATCGCCACCGATACCGGTAGCACTGCTGTCTTCATAAGGAGCCCCCACGACCAGGGTATTGCCATCCGCACTCAGGGCCACGGCGGCACCGAACTGGTCGGACGCCCCCGCATTGCTCGCCCGGAGGATAGCCGACGGCTCACCCCAACCCTCATTACCACCGCTGACAAATACATAGACGGCTCCGACACCGACGTCGCCACCCTCCCCTTCGGTGCTACGGGCCCCAACGGCCAGGATGCTGCCATCCGCACCCAGGGCTATCGCACGACCAAAACCGCCACTCCCCTCGCCCCGAACAAGACTGTTATTGGTGTAGCCCCAGGAACCCCCGAAACGAACCACAACCTCAACAGTGCCGGAGCTCCCCAGCGTTTGCCGCTGGTCCCCAACCGCCAGGGTCCCAGTATTAAAACTACCCGCCAGGGCCACGGCGGAACCGAAACGGCCGTTACTGATTACAACATTCCGATTCTTGATATACGACTCCTGCGACCAGGCGCCCACCCCATTACGGGTAAACACATAGACCGCTCCAGCACTCTCGCGGACATCTTCCCGGTTCGCAGGGTTAATGCCAGAGTAGGAACCGTCCTCTCCAGGAGCCCCCACAGCCAGCATATCGCCATCCGGATTGAGGGCCACCGCATGACCGAATTCGTCGTCAAATCCCGCATTGCCCGCGCTGACAATCTGCTGCTCACGCCAGTCGCCGTCCTCGCGGACAAAAATATAGACCGCGCCGGATTCCGAAACGACACTATCTGCCCTTTTGGCCCCCACGGCCAGGGTATTGCCATCCGCACTCAGGGCCAGGGCAGCACCGAAATAGTCATTCTCATCAGCATTAGCATTGCTCGCCTTGATATACTTCTGCTGCTGCCAGCCCTCTTCGCCGCGAACAAACACATAGACCGCCCCGGAATCCGCAACCCCATTACTCCCCTGGTCACCATCGATGCCGTCTTCGAGGTCAGCCCCCACGGCCAGGGTACTGCCATCGGCACTGAGGGCCACGGCAGTACCGAAACGGTCGCCCTGCGACGCTAAAGGGCCGACACCCTGCTCAGCATTGCTCGCCTTGAAGTAGCCAATCGCCTCCACCAGAGTGCCGCTGACCGCCACCGAATCGCTATCGACACACTCGCTCGCCGAACAGGCCTGCACCATGTAGCGGGCGTTCACGCGCGCATAGAGCGGCACCTCCAGCGCGACCGTACCGGTGCCCTGGGGTATGTCGTCTCCCACCTGGCTGTAGCCCGAAAACCCATCCGGGTCCTCGAACAGCTTGTAGTGCGTGGCACCTTCGGCATCGGTCCAGTTGAAACGGAACGTCTTGACCGGCTCCAGGTTCAGGGTGACATCTTGAGGTGCACCGAGAGCAGGAGTGTCCTGGCCACCACTGCCGCTACTACTGCTGCCACTACTACTACCGCTACTGCTGCCACTACTACTACCGCTGCTACTGCTACTGCTACTACTGCTGCCGCCGCTACTGCTACTACCGCTGCTGCTACTGCTGCTACTACCGCCGCCACTGCTGCCGCCACCACAGGCGCTCAGCAGGGTGATGCCCGCCAACAGTAGCAACGCCAACACCGGGCGCCGCAACCGGGCTCTGGGCTCCAATTCGGGCACTGTGTCAATCATGGCCAGCCTCCAGTATCTTTCTGTTACTTACGGTTAAAAAAGGGGGGGAACAGATAAAGTACGCGGGCAGCGTGTTTTCTACCGTTTGAGCCGGCATGGAAATTTGAGTATCAACTTGAAAAACCAGCCACCCGGAACGGGTGGCTGGCTTGTGGCTTTTCCAGGTAGCTCCGGCGGCTCAGTACAGGTATACCGCGCCGGAGTGTTCATCCAGCGAGCTATCCGGCTGGTCGCCCTCCGTCGTACCGGCGGTACTGCCTTCTTCGTAAGGAGCCCCTACGGCCAGGGTCTTGCCATCCCCGCTCAGGGCCACGGCATCGCCGAATAGGTCGCCTAAGGTGGTATTCGGGTCCGGGGCACCTCCCGTATTGCTCGCCTTGACGTACGCCTGCTGGCTCCAGGCGCCGTCCTGGTGCGTAAACATATAGACCGCGCCACTATCGTCAAGGCTGTCAGACTGATCGCCACCGATACCGGTGGCATCGCTGTCTTCACGAGGGGCTCCCACGACCAGGGTATTGCCATCCGCACTCAGGGCCACGGCGGTACCGAACTGGTCGGACGCCCCCGCATTGCTCGCCCGGAGGATAGCCGACGGCTCATCCCAACCCCCATCACCACCGCGGACAAATACATAGACGGCTCCGACAAAGCTGGCACCACCCTCCCCTTCGGTGCTATAGGCCCCAACGGCCAGGGTGCGGCCATCCGCACTCAGGGCTATCGCATCACCAAAACCGTTACTCCCCTCGACCGAAATAACAGTACGATTAGAGATATAGCCCCAGCCACCCGCGCCACCACCACCACGAACCACAATCTCAACGGAGCCGGAGCCCGGGTTCCCCACCGCCAGGGTCGCAAAACTCGTGCTACCCGACAGGGCCACGGCGGAACCGAAACGGCCGTCAACGATTGCAACATACCGATTCTTGATATACGACTCCTGCGACCAGGCGCCCACCCCATTACGGGTAAACACATAGACCGCTCCAGCACTCTGGCGGCCATCTCCCTGGTTCGTAGGGTTAACGCCAGAGCCGGGACCGTCTTCTTCAGGAGCCCCCACAGCCAGGATATCGCCATCCGGACTAAGAGCCACCGCATGACCGAAATCGTCGTTGAATCCCGCATTGCTCGCACTGACAATCTCCTGCTCACGCCAGTCGCCGTCCTCGCGGACAAAAACATAGACCGCGCCGGATTCCGAAACGTCACTATCTGCCCCATCGGCCCCCACGGCCCCCACGGCCCCCACGGCCCCCACGGCCAGGGTATTGCCATCCGCACTCAGGGCCAGGGCAACACCGAAATAGTCATTCCCATCAGCATTGCTCGCCTTGATATACTTCTGCTGCTGCCAGCCCTCTTCACCGCGGACAAACACATAGACCGCTCCGGCTTCCGCAGCCCCATTATTGCTCTGGTCGCCATCGATGCCGTCGCCGTCTTCGAAGTCAGCCCCCACGGCCAGGGTACTGCCATCGGCACTGAGGGCCACGGCAATCCCGAAACGGTCGCCCAGCATGGCAAAGGGGCCGACACCGCGCTCAGCATTGCTCGCCTTGAAGTAGCCAATCGCCTCCACCAGAGTGCCGCTGACCGCCACCGAATCGCTATCGACACACTCGCTCGCCGAACAGGCCTGCACCATGTAGCGGGCGTTCACGCGCGCATAGAGCGGCACCTCCAGCGCGACCGTACCGGTGCCCTGGGGAATGTCGTCTCCCACCTGGCTGTAGCCCGAAAACCCATCCGGGTCCTCGAGCAGCCTGTAGTGCGTGGCACCTTCGGCATCGGTCCAGCTGAAACGGAACGTCTTGACCGGCTCCAGGTTCAGGGTGACATTTTGAGGTGCACCGAGAGGAGGAGTGTCCTGGCCGCCGCTTCCGCTGCTACTGCTGCTGCCACTACTGCTGCCACTACTACTGCTGCTACCACTACTACTACTACTACTACTACTGCTGCTACTACTGCTACTACTGCTACTACTGCTGCTGCTACCGCCGCCACTGCTGCCGCCACCACAGGCGCTCAGCAGGGTGATGCCCGCCAACAGTAGCAACGCCAACAGTAGCAACGCCAACGCCGGGCGCCGCAACCGGGCTCTGGGCTCCAATTCGGGCACTGTGTCAATCATGGCCAGCCTCCATTGCCTGTCTGTTACTTCCGATTAAAAAAAGGGGATAACAGACAAAATACGCGGGCATCGTGTTTAATACCGTTTGGCCCGACATGGAAATTTGAATGTTAGTTTGAGAAACCGGGCGGCTGGTCCCGGCCTGCCAGCCCCCATAAAAAAAGCCGCCTGCCGGGGAAGCGAGGCGACCAAGCGGGGGTTTTTGGGGCAAGGTTTAGGAGATTTCGCGGGCCAGGGGTTCAACTGCCTGGTTACTGGCCGTGCCGGCCATTTCTTGCTGTTTGATCTTTTTGTAAATTTCCTCGCGGTGGACCGGTATCTCCCTATTGGCTTCGATACCGATGTGAACTTCTCCCCGGCAGCCAACCGACAGGACCCTGATTCGCGCATCACCTTCGCCAATGACAATGGCCTCGTGACAGCGCCTGGTTAGTATCAGCATGCCTTTGCTCCTTTATGTTTGATGCAACCACTCCCCTCCCCCGCTTGCGGGGGAGGGGCTGGGGGAGGGGGCTTCGATCGGCCACCCCTCTCCCTAACCCTCTCCCCAAGGGGGAGAGGGGACTGTTGGGGCGACACTGCCCCGCTCCCGTCAACGGAATTGGAAGCTGTGGCGCAGGCCGCGCCGCCAGTCCGTGCCGTCCGCCGAGCGCCATACGTCGTTCTGCGCGGAGCCATTCTCATCGTACCCACCGATCAGCCACAGATGGTCGCCATAAACCACCATCTGGTGCCCTTCCCGAGCCGGGAAGGCGCCGGCCGGCTGCGGCTCCCAGAGGATACCGTCGCTGGAGCTCCACACCTCATCCAACACCTCTTCTCCTGAGCGCATGGGCTGCTGCGGACCAATGCCGCCAGTCAGCCACAGGTTGTCGCCGTAAACCACAACCTGATACCCCGCCCGGGGCGGGAACGCGGCCCCGGCCGCCTTCTCTGCCCACTGGTCACCATCGGCGGAAGACCAGACATCATTCAGCACTGAAGCGGAGGCACCCTCCGCCTCTCCTAGCCCACCAATCACCCACAGGGCGTTATCGAATACCACGACCTGATGGTCGCCCCGGCCCCGGAAGGCGGCTTCGCCCACCTGCTCGGTCCAGTTGATACCATCGCTGGAACGCCAGACGTCGCTCAGGTAATTGCCTTCCTCGTCGATCCCGCCGATCATCCACAGCTCGTCTTTAAACACCACCACCTGATGGCCGGCTCGGTCCGGGAAGATGTCGCTGTCAGACTCCTCTTCCCTCCAGTGGACGCCATCCTCGGAACGCCACAGGTCGTCATACTTTCCCTCGTCTGCGTCCATCCCGGCGATCAGCCACAGTTCTCCTTTAAACACCACCACCTGATGACCCCATCGGGCCGAGAAGATTTCGCCGTCAGGCTCCACTTCCTGCCAGTGGATACCATCGCTGGAAGACCAGATGTCATTCCCGGGGCGGCCTTCGCCCCCGCCAATCAGCCACAGCTGATCTTTAAAAGCCACCACCTGATGGCCACCTCTGGCCGGGAAGACCGTGGGCGCCTGCGGCGTCCAGATGTCGCCGTCGCGGGAGGACCATACGTCGTTTTTGCCGACACCCATTGCGTCTTCGCTGCCATCGACTGGCTCGCGGACCCAGCCACCGATCAGCCACAACTGGCCATCGAAGGCCACCATCTGGTGGCCTTCACGGGCCGGGAACTCGGCTTCGCCCGCGAGCTCCATCCAGTTGGCGCCGTCGCTGGAGAACCACACGTCGTTCTTGTCGCCGCTGCCATTACTGTCGTCGTATCCAGCGGACAGCCACAGCTGACCACCGCGCACCACCACCTGGTGGCCGCGCCGGCCTGTAAAGATCTCGCCGGTGCCGCCCTCGGCCTTCTCCCAGCGGACACCGTCGACGGAGCTCCAGCTGTCATTCTCAAATTCGCCGCTGTCCGCATCGAGCCCGCCGATCAGCCGGAGTTTTTCCTCAAACACCACAACGGCATGGCCTGAGCGGGCCGGCATTGCGGCCCCTTCCTCCTGCTCGACTTCCTCCCAGACGATGCCATCCCTGGAGTTCCACACGTCACCGTGCACTTCGTCGCCGACTGCTCCGCCAACCAGCCACAGTTGTTCGCCGTGAACGACCACCCGGTGGCCGGCACGGGGCGTAAACGCGGCGCTGGCGGTCCGCTCCTCCCAGTGAATACCATCCTCGGAGGACCAAACGTCGTTAAGTTCGCCGCCAATAGCGCGCCCCAGGATATCGTCGACACCTCTCCCGCCGATCAGCCACAGCTTATTGCCGTAAACCACCACCTGATGGCCGCTGCGGGGCGTAAACACGTCCCCCACAGTCTGCTGCTGTATCCAGGTGACGCCATCGCGGGAACTCCATACCTCGTTCGTCAGGGTGTCTTCGTCGTCGCCAGTGCCAGTGTGGACCCCGCCGATCAGCCACAGCCGCCCGTTGAATTCCACCACCTGGTGGCCGTACCGCTCGCTGAACCCGTCGACATTGATCTCCTGTGATGCGACGAGATTGCCGCTCTTCAAGGCGTAGTAGCCAGGGCGGTTCAGCGTCGCCGCCGTGTCCGTCACCGGTTCGGTGCCCAGGATAGTCAGTTGGCCATCCGGGCAACTGGCGTAGTTCTCCAGGTCACAGTTCGGTGCGCTGCTGCGAAAGAACTCCATGCTCGCGGCAGTGGCGGGAAAGTCCACCTCTGTAGCGCTCTCGCCCACCCACGCGGTAAAGGCGACCGCCGCGTCTTCGGCGGCGAGTACGCGGAGCGTGTAGCTGGCCTGCGCGGCGAGATGCGTTGCGTCGGCGGCCTTGCTCGCGCGGATTTCCACCGTGCCCGGGGCGATGGCCGTCACCAGCCCGCCGTCATCCACGGTGGCGATCGCCCGATCGTCGGAGCTGTAGGCCACCGCGCCGCTGCCCGGGGCGCTGGCCGGATTGCTCAACGTGGCGCCCGCGAACAGATTCACCGGGCCCGGCTGCGCGAAGGTGAGGGTCTGCCCGCTCTTCGCATCCTTCACATTGAGCGTAATCGTGGCGGTGACGGAACTGGTGCCGTCTGAGGCGGAGACACGGAAATTGTCCGCACCCGTGAAGCCCGCGTCGGGGCGGTAGGTGAAGGCGCCGCTCGCCGCGAAGGCGATGAGTTCGCCGTGCGCCGGGTCGCTCGTCTTGGTGAAGGTGACCGCGTTGCTCTCCGGGTCCGTGGCCGTCAGCGTCGCCGACAGATCCGTGTCCCGATTCAGCTCGAAGCTGGTTGTGGTGATCGCTGGCGGCGCATTGTCATCGCCGCCTCCACCGCCGCCACCACCGCACGCGGCGAGAACAAGGCCCATCCACATCGGGATAAGCATTCTGGAGAAGGTGTTCAGGTTCATGGTCAACATCCTCTGCTGTTTATTGGAATTACCTATCGCCAATAAACCAACCGGACATGGTAAACACCGCCTGAATCAGGATGGAAAAATCGGGAATATCGTTTGTGTTTCGTTTGAATGCTGCCTGGCGGAAGGCCTGGCGCGGCGTGTATCGAGTTATCCGAGGCTTTCTACCGCGCGTGCAAAATTCAGGGACCCCATGGAAAACGCCCCCATGGAAAGCGTAAAATTCAGGGAGCTTCCGGACAGTATCTGGTTATCCTTCCTTCATTAACCATTATCGTACGGCTTGCACGCTTATGAAAAACCACCCTTCATCTATAAGACTGCTACTCACGAATAGAAAATAAACAAGGAGAGCAAGTACCCAATACACTTTTCCATCGTTATTGTCCTGCATTACTGAAATACCCACCCGAATGTTACCTTAACCCCCGAATCTCCCGCCCGCCCAAAGGTCTGGAATGGTGTACTGGACCGGACGATGCCTACGCGAAAACAAGCGCCGTGCAATCCCCAAAACCGCTGACAGCGATTTTAGATAGATTGCAAATAGTCCCTCGGTACTGGTTCTATCCCAACCGCAACTCAGCGTCATGGTCGACACTCCATGATGCGCAGTTAATTTTCGGCCAGTAAAACAACCAACCGTGGAATCCAACGTTTAAGTAAGAGAAAGAGATAGCGCTGTCTGCGTTTGAAGATGTGCGCTTCGCGCCCCGGCGGGGTGATCGCGGTGAGGTTGCCGGCGGGGTCGTACTGGTAGCCGACGCTGCGGCCGTCGTGCCAGGTCTGTCGGGTGACGCGGCCGGCGAAGATCCTGGGAAGATCCTGGAGAAAGAAGATCCTGGGAAGATCCTGGAGAAAGAAGATCCTGGGAAGATCCTGGACATCCAGGACAGAAGATCCTGGACACCCACCAGAGATCCAGGACACCCACACAAGATCCCAAGAGTGCAAGATCCTGGAAGTGCAAGATCCTGGACACCCATACAATGGAAGGACACCCAGGTCGAAACTTCCAGCCTCCATAAACAAAAAGCATCTCGCGCCAGCCCTATTGCAGCCCGCCACGATATGCGCACAATACTGGATATTCATCCACATGTATGGATAACCAACCATGGGACTCCCGCGCAAAGCCCTGATATCCCTCGAGGCCACACCCTACTATCACTGCGTCTCCCGCTGCGTGCGCCGCGCCTTCCTGTGCGGGCGGGACGAGCGTACCGGGCAGTGCTTCGAACACCGTCGTCAATGGATCGAAGACAAGCTGCTGGAGCTCTCCCGGATATTCGCCCTGGATGTCTGCGCCTACGCGGTGATGGGCAACCACTACCACGTGGTCCTCCATGTAGACTCGGCGCAGGCTGCCCGCTGGGCACTGCCCGAAATCGCGGAGCGCTGGCACCAGCTGTGCAAGGGCTCTCCGCTCTCCAATCGCTTCGCCCGCAATGAACCCCTGGATGCCGTTGAACTGGCAAGGCTGACCGAGCTGGCAGAGGTCTGGCGGGCCCGGCTCACGGATATCAGCTGGTTTATGCGGCACCTGAATGAATCCATCGCCCGCGAGGCCAACCGGGAGGACCAGTGTACCGGCCGTTTCTGGGAGGGAAGGTTCAAATCCCAGGCGCTGCTGGACGAGAAGGCGTTGGCAGCTTGCCTGGCCTATGTAGACCTCAATCCGATCCGCGCCAAAATAGCCGAGACACCGGAGGAATCGGCACATACATCCATCAAAAGGCGCATCGAGTCCGCGAAAGAAGGCCGACAGCCGGCGATGCTGTTCCCCTTCGCCGGCAATCCCCGGGACCCCATGCCCGAGGGTATCCCCTTCCCACTACAGGACTACGTGGAACTGCTGGACTGGAGCGGGCGTCTATTGCGGGACGGCAAGCGCGGGGCTATCGACGGCCAGCTGCCGCCGATTCTGGAGCGCCTGCAAATCGACCCGCAACACTGGCTCTACCTGAACAGGAATTTCGAAAGCCGCTTCAAATCCCTGGTGGGCGCCGCGCACTCTGTGCGTCGCGCCTGCGAACAGCTCGGGAAACGCTGGGCACAGGGCATTCACGATTGCGAGCGCTATTTCTCACCTCCGTCCGCAAAGCCGGTGACATCTCCGGTAATCCCGCACCCAGCGCAACCGGCAAATTGCCTCACTGATACCAAGCTAAAGTTACCGGGTTTTACTACCTGGAATTTATTTACCGATAGCAATTACGCCAATGGCTTCCCAATCAAGTTTACCTGCTGGGTGGACGCCATCAGCACCCTCTTCTTCCTGTACACGCAGCTTAAAGTATTTATCAGTGATTGCATCGTGCCGTGTCACAATAGCTTGAGCCTCTGAATAGGTTTGACTTTGGCTTAGCACCACCGGCTTATCGAAAAAAGTTGGGTTAAACGGCACACTCGTCCAAGTGTGGTCAGCGTAGACGGTGAAGGCTTGCAGTCTTTGTCCAGGAGCCAAGATATGAGTGCCGGCCTCCACGACCAGATACGCCACGTATTCTGTTGCGTGTCCACCATCTAGATAATCCCACTCTTCGATTTGATACTCAATCATCGAGTTGGATCCGTTACGTAAACGGACATGAGATGGCTCGCTGCCCTCAAAGCTATTCATCATCATGATCACCACCGGGTCCTGATAGCTATTGTTGAGGTTGAGCGTGAACCACTGATCCGCGCTGGACTGGGAAACCGAAAGTGAACCTGCTTCTCCAATCACTTTGCCGGAAGCATCCACCAGCATACCGGGCTCCACCGCCAAGAAGCCCAACCCTTCTCCCGCATGACTGTATTCACCGTCTGATGAAAATTCTTCCTCGATTTTCGCCTGGAATCGGTTGACGGACACGTCTTTAATTCTTACACCGGCCGGATCCTCGCCGTTAAAGGTTTGCATATCCGCAAAGATTAATGGCTTGGCGCTAAAGGTTTGGCCAAGGTGGATTTCAGAAAAATGATGGTCAATGTTATAGGCCTTCCCGGTTTTATAGGCGGCATTAACAACCGGTTCAAAACTCCAACTTTGATCAATTGCGGGCAAAGTGCTGGATGAGTGAAGCAGCAAATCATCTGACGATAGCGACTTTAAATTGACCACGGACACAATGCTATAGCTGTTGTCATTGCTGCGGGCTATGCGCCAATGCTGATTGTAATAGGCCCTTTTATCGTCGTCGCTGGCCGCGGCAAGAACCGAGACGTTATTACCCGCATCGCTATTCACATTGGGGCGCGCGAGAAATCCGTCAAATGACTTTGGCCGCAAACGAAACTCGCGATCATTCACAATCTCAACAACCCAGATCTGGTCGTCTTGACCATTGTCCACTTCCAGCGCCAGGCTGCGACTGGCAGCTTGCGAGCCCATGAGGGTTAACAGCTTATTGTTATTGGCGCGAATACGGTACTCTTGCCCGTGCACCAGGTTGTGTTCTGGCACGGATTGATAATCGAGTTCATACGTAAAATGTCTCGCGCTAGTCTTCTGCGCGGTATATGGTTTCGCATCGAGCCACAGATCATTGAGCGATTGCGAGACGGGGCCCGGGCTGGCACCCGGTTTATACGCACTGCCATTGCTGAATTCTTCTATGCCACTCCACGCAGTGGTTCCGGAGCAATATTCGCCGTAGCTGGTGCCGAATTTTGCCGTGGATAAATCAAACGTTCTATAGATACTACAAAATTTACTAACATCAGCCTTGTTCACAGACCAGCCAAAATCCACCAGCGCGCTAATTGTCGTACTGTCAGCCAGATCGTCCTTTTTATCTGTCCAGCCTTTTTCCACTTCGTTGAGGTCTCCACACTTTTTATTTTTCACATCGCTCCACCGAAACAGCGGATCAGATAGATTGGAGCGTTCGATGGTTCGGTAATACAGTCGCGCACCAATATGCTGACTCGAAAACAGGCCTGCATCGTAGTTCAGCTCGATACCCGTAACTATATCCAAATCACCCAGATCACAGCTTAGTTCGGGGGAGGGATTGATTGAGACAGCGTTGAAGACGCCTTTGTTGTTAACAACCAAGTTATTTTTCAACGGCATTTTGTAGGGGTTGTAGATTCTCGGAGAAGCGGAAATTAAAGCTTGCTCATACGCCTGGACTGCATTGTCACAGAGAGTTTTCTGAGCCAGCAAATCCTGCACGCTTCCCAGCGGCAGCGGGTTTGTATAAGAACAGGCAGCTTTGGTATCGCCGAGCAATTTGAACAAAGTATCGTGAATTAACGTTATCGCGCCCTCGCTGTCCATGAGATCATAGTTAAGAATCTCATTGTATAAATCCGCATTTTCACTTTGTATGGCTGCCAGGTAAGATAACCATTCTTCAAATTTTTCGAGGTCGGCAATGTAGGTGTCAACAGCTTCATAAGAAGCCCCAAACAAACCGAGATAAAATGTCGTGGGCGTTTGCTTTGTGGTGTTGCCGACAACATTGGTGGCCTGTAAATACTCAGTGCCTTGCAAGGTATGGTTTTCGAGTACCAATTTGTAGTAGCCGCTTGCCGGTTTCTCGGGCTGGTCCGGCAAGCCGGGATTCATTGACACACAATCGCCTTCCGTTTTACAGAACTGCACTGTATCGATACCAAAATAATCAGATACCGTCGCCCGCACTTCCAGCTCTTGATTGGTTTTAGAAATGACTTCCATGTGAGGAAACTCCGGCGCACGGGAAGAGACATCAACGATAGAAACTGTCGAACGTCGCGGCAGATAGATATCCAACGGGTTATCAATACCCGTAGTCAAATCAAGATAGGCTGCGTAGCTGTCTTCGTAATCCAAGGGCTGGCTGTTGTCATCGAAGAAGCGGAAATTCAGGTCTGTGCCGTCGCCCAGCAAAATATAACCGTCATATTCCGTTGCCAAGCATAACTTTTTATCGAGGTAACCAATGCTATCGCAACTCACGGGTGTATAGGCTTTTTCCAACACCTCTTTAACGGACTGCCGCATATTCGGCAATGCTTCGCTTTCGTCGTAGGCCCTGATCCAGAAGGTTCTATTAATTTCAACGTTCTTGGTTGTAAAAACATTTACATCAATTTTTGCCAGGTTCTCCTCGTAGTTGTCCTTGTAGTAAGCCCAATTACCATCGGTGAAAATAACTCCGGAGTCCTGATCCAAATAACCAATTTCGGCACTTTCCAATTCCGTACCAATACCAATGGTTCCGCCTTGAGCCAAAAAGTTGGTTTGATCCAAAGTCAGGCAAGCGGCATCGCCAGCCTCTTGCCCCAGCACTGTAGCCTCGTCGCTTTCACCAGCTTTCAGAGTATATCCGTTGCCCAGTTGATCGCTGCCATTCACGGTCTGCCACAGCGTGTCACCAATCGATATATACAATCGCGGATAAATCGCTGCGGCTTTATCAGAACCGATATTGGCTACTTTAAGGGTCAATTGAAGTTTGGCAAAACAATTGGTTGAGGTAGTCGTAGACGATTCTTTCATGGTGCCAAAAGAATCCCAGGTTCCGGTTTGGGTGTCGTGACCAAAGGACCAGGTATTACTTTGAGCGGCGCCAATTTCAACGGAATGAGAAGCTCCACTCGTACCGCCCGTATACCCATAACTTGCCGATACACTAATACCACGACTCCGTGACGTGCTATTCACTTCAGCTGCAATATCTGTGTGATTTGTGATCGTGCCGTCGCTCTCGCGCAGTTCTTGAATTTCAGTCAGAGCATAGCTTTCAATTTGCGCGGTAATATTGGGAATTGCGCCGATTAAGGGGTCGTTTGCCGGCGCTTTAGGTATGCTAGCGCCGAATAAGCCCAAGACTTCATCCCGATCCGAGTAGGGGTCCCAATCACTGCTGCGCAACAAAGGATCGGTGTAATAAACCTGCAGCAGCTGACCATTAATCGTGGGGGGGCTGTATGGATAGACACTGCCAAATTCCGCCATCATTGATGCGATGGTGCCCAACTCCGTGGGCGAACCAGTAATTAATCGGTGCGAGGCGGGCATGCCATTGGCAATAAATTTATTGTAAATCGGTAAATAGACTTCGCTGACATCCAGTAGCAGATTTTCATTGTCTTCATCGGGGTTGTCGCTGACGTGTATCGCCGCAGATTCTTCAATCGCTTCTGCGGCCCAAGTGTAAACTGGGTAATTATCCACAGACGGACGATTTTTAAAAGTTTCCCAGTTTCCCCTGGTAAGCTTATGTTTTAAACCGCGAATGGAGGTGCCATCCACATAGTATCCGTGGACCTCCAGAAAATCCCGAATACCATCGCCGTCGGTATCAACCGTCGGGTCCACCCAGACCCAGCCCTGCTCGTCCTGCTCGTCCTGCTCGTCCTGCTCGTCCTGCTCGTCCTGCTCGTCCTGCTCGTCCTGCTCGTCCTTCACATTGAGCGCGATGGTGGCTGTCACCGAGTTAGTGCCGCCGGAGGCGGAGACGCGGAAGCTGTCCGCCCCCGAGAAACCGGCATCGGGGCGATAGGTGAAGGCCCCGCTCGCGCTAAACGCGACGAGCTGACCATGCGCCGGATTGCTTTCCCTGGTGAAGGTGACGGTATCGCTCTCCGGGTCCGTCGCCGTCAGCGTCGCCGACAGATCCGTGTCCCGATTCAGCTCGAAGCTGGTCGAGGTGACGGTCGGCAGCGCATTGTTGCCGTCGCCACCGCCACCGCCACCGCCACCGTCGCACGCGGCGAGGACAAGAACCATCCACATCGGGACCAGTATTTTGGGCAAAGCGGCCAGTTTCATGATCGGCGTCTCCTGGTGCGCAATTATTGTTTTTAACACCAGTAAAGCAACAAATCGTGGCAATAGACGTTTAATCTTTCATGGAATTCACGAGAGATTCGTGTGAAAAAATGTTGGGCAAACGTCAGGAGGTGAAATTTCAGGACAGCTATAGAAGGCGCCCTGCGCCGTTTCCGGTGGGTGTCCTGTTGCTGCCCTGTTGCTGCTCCTGCTGTCCTGTTGCTGGGGGATGTGTCCTGTTTCTGGGGGGCAAAAACCGGCCACCCAGAACGGGTGGCAGGCTTGTGGGTTTTGCGGGCAGTACCGGCAGGCTCAGTACAGGCATACCGCGCCCCAAGAGATTCTGGACACCCAAGAGATTCTGGACACCCACAAGAGATTCTGCACACAAGAGATTCTGCACACCCACAAAATTCCGCAAGGATAGAAGATTCTGGACACCCAGGTCGAAACCTCCAGCCCCTATAAACAAAAAGCATCTCGCGCCAGCCCTGTTGCAGCCCGCCACGATATGCGCACAATACTGGATATTCATCCACATACATGGATAACCAGCCATGGGACTCCCGCGTAAAGCCCTGATATCCCTCGAGGCCACACCCTACTATCACTGCGTCTCCCGCTGTGTGCGCCGCGCCTTCCTGTGCGGGTGGGACGAGCGTACCGGACAGTGCTTCGAACACCGTCGTCAATGGATCGAAGACAAGCTGCTGGAGCTCTCCCGGATATTCGCCCTGGATATCTGCGCCTACGCGGTGATGGGCAACCACTACCATGTGGTCCTCCATGTAGACTCAGCGCAGGCTGCCGGCTGGGCGCCGCGCGAAATCGTGGAGCGCTGGCACCAGCTGTGCAAGGGCTCTCCGCTCTCCAATCGCTTCGCCCGCAATGAATCCCTGGATGCCGTTGAACTGGCAAGGCTGACCGAGCTGGCAGAGGTCTGGCGGGCCCGGCTCACGGATATCAGCTGGTTTATGCGACACCTGAATGAATCCATCGCCCGCGAGGCCAACCGGGAGGACCAGTGTACCGGCCGTTTCTGGGAGGGAAGGTTCAAATCCCAGGCGCTGCTGGACGAGAAGGCGCTGGCAGCCTGCCTGGCCTATGTGGACCTCAATCCGATCCGCGCCAAAATAGCCGAGACACCGGAGGAATCGGCACATACATCCATCAAAAGGCGCATCGAGTCCGCGAAAGAAGGCCGACAGCCGGCGATGCTGTTCCCCTTCGCCGGCAATCCCCGGGACCCCATGCCCGAGGGTATCCCCTTCCCACTACAGGACTACGTGGAACTGCTGGACTGGAGCGGGCGTCTATTGCGGGACGGCAAGCGCGGGGCTATCGACGGCCAGCTGCCGCCGATTCTGGAGCGCCTGCAAATCGACCCGCAACACTGGCTCTACCTGAACAGGAATTTCGAAAGCCGCTTCAAATCCCTGGTGGGCGCCGCGCACTCTGTGCGTCGCGCCTGCGAACAGCTCGGGAAACGCTGGGCACAGGGCGTTCACGATTGCGAGCGCTACTTCTCGCCGCCCGCCGTTTCCTGATCCTTTGCTTCTCTCTTAAGTAACGCCATCGCAGGCTTGCTGTGAGAGGTTGCCCTGCCTCAAAAACGCCGTTTGGCGTCGCCTGGCACGATTCGTAAGAACAATTCATCCAGCCACTGAACTCATGCTTCTATTAGGCCGGATTGCCAGGTATTCCCCATTCAGTATCTATTGATAGGTATCCCGCTTTTTATCTTTTGTGGGTGTCCCGCTTTTCGTCCTTCATCCAAACACTGAACTCATGCCTCTCTCAGACCGGATCGTCAGGTACTCCTTATCCAACTACTGTTTATGGGTGTCCTGTTTCCCGACTACTGTTTATGGGTGTCCTGTTTCCCGCTTTTATGGGTGTCCTGTTTCCCCTTAATCGGGAGAAAGAGATAGCGCTGCCTGCGTTTGAATTAAGGCGATGGGCCTGGCGAGCAGAAGGATGAACGGATAAACAGGTGAGCGAAAGCTAACTGCCAGAAAGAAAAGACACGGTATGACGTATCTATCCGTTCCTGAAAAAAAAGTCCGGCAAACTGCCGGACGCAAATTCCTGTGCCGGACTGCGACACAGATGGGGGAAACACCACAAGATCAAGATCCCCAAAACAGCCGGGGATCTTTATTAAAACAAGCAACCATGGTGGCCACCGTCTGAATTTAAAAGGAAAAAAGCATTACCTGCGTTTGAATCCTGTGAAAGTTGTGAAAATTGTGAAAGCTGCGAGAGATGTGCGTCGTGGCAACTCCGCCGCACACCCCCTGCCCTTGCTCAGCGGAACACAAACCGACGGTGCAGGCCCCGCCGCCAGTCTTTACCGTCCGAGGAACGCCATACGTCGTTCTCACTGAACCCCGGCTCATCCGCGCCACCGATCACCCACAGATCGCCGTCATAGACCACTACCTGATGGCGAGTCCGAGCGGAGAAGGGGTGGGAGCCCGTCTCATCCTTCCAGTCCTTGCCATTAGTGGAACTCCACATGTCTTTCCTTAGCTTGCCGCCGAGCCCGTCGATCAGCCACATCTTATCGCCAAAGACCACGACCTGGTGGTTAGCCCGGGGGTCAAAGTTGGCGCTGCTTGTCTGCTTTTCCCAGTGAATACCATTGGTGGAAAACCACACGTCCCTTTTAAATCCACCTGCTCGGCCCGCGATCAGCCACATGCCTTCGCCATATGCGACCACCTGGTGGCCAGATCGAGCTTCGAAGTTGGCAGCGGCGGTCTTCTTAGTCCAGTGGATGCCATCACTGGAACTCCACACATCATTAACAATCTGGAAGTCGGGGTGGGTGACTGCCCCACCGATCACCCACAAATCATCACCATAAACCACCACCTCATGAGAAGAACGGGGTATGAATATTTCTCCTTCCGTCTCGACTGGCTCCCAGTTAATACCATCGGCGGAACGCCATACATCGTTCTTATATTCAATACTCGTCGAGCCGCCGATCATCCATAGATCGCCCTTATACACGACGACTCTATGACCATCCCGGGGCGAGAAGGGGGCTGTGCCCCTGTACACCCAATTGATAGCGTCGCTGGAGCTCCAAATGTCGTTTTTCCTGACCCCGCTGCTGTTCCCACCTATCAGCCACAGCTGATCCTCAAAAGCGACGACTTGATGGCCGGCCCTGCGCGAGAAAACTTTGCTGGCCTGCTGAACCCAGGCGATGCCGTCGGGGGAAGACCACACTTCGTTGTTGGCGATTCCAGAAACTTCCCCACCGATCAACCACAGCTGGCCGTCGTGCACCACTACCTCATGGCCAGACCGGTCGGGGAAGCCTGAGGCGTGCCTCTCCCAGTTGATGCCATCGCCGGAAGACAATACGCCATCCGCGGAGCCGCCAAACAGCCATAGCTGGCCGGAAAACTCCACCACCCGGTGGCCCGAGGCGGTGAATAGCTCGCCGGTCGACCGCTCAAGTGTCTCCCAACGACTGCCATCACTGGAGAACCATACGGCGCTGTTCTGCTCCTCGAGGGCATTGATGCCAAACCCGCCGATCACCCAGAGCTTGCCGTCATACGACACGACCTGGTGGTGCTCCCGGGCAGGAAAGGTGGCTCCGGATACCTGCTCTACCGGCTCCCAGTCGGCACCGTTCTCGGAGCGCCACACATCGTTCAAGTATTGGTTGTGGCTGTTGAGGCGCCCACCCACGAGCCACAGCGCGCCGCCATGCACCACAACCTGATGGTCCTGCCGGGCCGAAAACGGCGCGGCAGGCTTCTGGTCCCAGTGAATACCGTCGCTGGAACTCCACACATCATTCGTCAGGCCATCGTCGTCTCGCCCGCCGATCACCCACAATTCGTCCTTAAAGGCCACTACCTGGTGACCTTGCCGCCCCGAAAATTCGGCGCTGCCCGTCTGCTGCGTCCAGGTGATGCCATCGCGTGAACGCCACACGTCGTTCATGCGGTGGTAGAAGCTTGCGTCGAGCTCCCGCCCTCCGACCAGCCACAAGGCTCCCTTGAACTCCACCACCTGGTGGAAGCGCCGCTCACTGAAGTGGTCGACACTGACTTCCAGCGACGCGATGAGGTCCTCGTCCTTCAGGGCGTAGTAGCCCGGCCGGCTCAGTGTTGCCGCCGTGTCCGTTACCGGCTCGGTGCCCAGGATATCCAGCTGGCCATCCGCGCAGCTGTTATAGTTCTCCAGGTCGCAATCCGGGGCGCTGCTGCGATAGAACTCCAGGCCCTCCGCGGCCGCCGGGAAGCTCACTTCCGTCTTGTCCTCGCCCACCCACGCGGTAAAGGGCACTTTCACTTCGGCGCCGGGCGATACGACGTTGAGTGTGTAGCCGGCTTCCGCTTCAAAATACAGGGTGTCGGCCACTTTCTCGGCGCGGATTTCCACGCTTCCCGGGGCTATGGCCGTTACCAGGCCGGTGTCATCCACGGTGGCGATCGACAGGTCGTCGGAGTAGTAGGTCACTTCGCCAGTGCCCGGGGCATTGGCCGGGTTGAACAGCGTGTCGCCCACGACCAGATTCACCGGCCCCGGCTGCGTGAAGCTGAGGGTCTGGCTGGTGGCCCTGACTTCGAGCGTAATGGTGACGGTAACGGAATCGAAGCCGTCGGAGACTGTGACCTCGAAGCTGTCCTCACCCACAAATCCGGCGTCGGGGCGATAGGTGAAGGCACCGTTCTCCTCGTCGAACGCGACGATCTCACCGTCTTCCGGGTCGCTCGCTTTTTCGAAGGTGACCGGATCGTACTCCTTATCCTCTGCCGTCAGCGTTGCCTCCAGGTCTTCGTCGTGATCCAGTACAAAGGAGGTTGGGGAGGTAACCGTCGGTGCCGTGTTGGCGCGCACTACGGTGAGCTCGTAGCTGGCCTCCGCCCCGAGATACAGGTCGTCGGCCGCTATCTCCGCGCTGATTACCACTGTGCCCGGGGCAACGCCCGTTACCAGCCCGAGGCTATTCACTGTGGCGATCGCCGAATCACTGGAGTTATAGGTCACCGCGCCCGTGCCCGTGTCGCTGGGCACGCTGGCCGTATTGGACAATATGTCGCTCACCGTCAGGGTCTGCGGACCGGGCTTCGTGAAGCTAAGGGTCTGGGTAGCCCAGACCTTGAGCGCAATGGTGACGGTGACGGAATCGGTGCCGTCGAAGGCGGTGACTTCGAAGCTGTCCGCGCCCGCGAAGCCAGCGTCGGGGGTGTAGACAAAATAAGGGCTATCTATCCACGTCTGGAGACTGCCGTGGGCCGGGTAACTTGCCACGGTGAAGGTGACCGGATCGTTCTCCTGATCCTGTGCCGTCAGCTCCGCCGCCAGGCTGGTGTCATGATTCAGCTCGAAGCTGGTCGAGGTAACCGTCGGTGCCGTGTTGGCGCGCTCTACGGTAAGCGTGTAGCTGGCCTGCGCCGCGAGATACAGGTCGTCGGCCGCCTTCTCGGCGTGGATTTCCACGGTGCCCTCGGCAACGGCCGTTACCTTCCCGGTGCCATCCACCGTGGCGATCGACTCATTGCCGGAGCGGTAGGTCACTTCGCCAGTGCCCGGACCAGTGGCCGGATTATCCTGCGTGCCGCCCGCGATCAAGGTCAGCTGGCCGGGCTGCAGAAAACTGAGAGTCTGGCTGGTGGCCTTGACTTCGAGCGTAATGGTGACGGTAACGGAATCAGTGCCGTCGCTGGCGGTGACTTTGAAGCTGTCCGCACCCACAAATCCGGTGTCGGGGCGATAGGTGAAGGCACCGTTCTCCTCGTCGAACGCGACGATCTCACCGTCTTCCGGGTCGCTCGCTTTTTCGAAGGTGACCGGATCGTTCTCCTTATCCTCTGCCGTCAGCGTTGCCTCCAGGTCTTCGTCGTGATCCAGTACAAAGGAGGTTGGGGAGGTAACCGTCGGTGCCGTGTTGGCGCGCACTACGGTGAGCTCGTAGCTGGCCTCCGCCCCGAGATACAGGTCGTCGGCCGCTATCTCCGCGCTGATTACCACTGTGCCCGGGGCAACGCCCGTTACCAGCCCGAGGCTATTCACTGTGGCGATCGCCGAATCACTGGAGTTATAGGTCACCGCGCCCGTGCCCGTGTCGCTGGGCACGCTGGCCGTATTGGACAATATGTCGCTCACCGTCAGGGTCTGCGGACCGGGCTTCGTGAAGCTAAGGGTCTGGGTAGCCCAGACCTTGAGCGCAATGGTGACGGTGACGGAATCGGTGCCGTCGAAGGCGGTGACTTCGAAGCTGTCCGCGCCCGCGAAGCCGGCATTGGGACGGTAGGTGAAGGTACCGCTCTCTGCGAAATCCACGATCACACCGTATGCCGGGTTGTTCTCTTTGGTGAAGGTAACGGCATCCTCTTCAGGGTCGGTCGCCGCCAGCGTCGCCGACAGGTCGGTGCCCTGAACCAGCTCGAAGCTGGTCTCGGTGACCGTCGGCGCACCATTGACGTGCAATACATTCAACGCAATCGTGACAGTGACGGAATTGGTGCCGTCGGAGGCGCTGACCTCGAAGCTGTCCGCGCCCTCGAATCCGCTCTCGGGGCGGTAGGTGAAGGCACCGTCTGTGGCGAAGTCGACGAGTTGGCCGTACTCGGGGTCACTCGCTTTGATGAAGGTGATTTCGTCGTTCTCCGGGTCGGTGGCGGTCAGCGCTGCCGTCAGGTCCGTGTTCTGATTCAGTTCGAAGCTGGTCGAGGTAACCGCGGGTGCATGATTGACTCGCTGCACACTGAGCGCAATGGTGACAGTGACGGAGTTGGTGTCGTCCGAGGCCGTGACGTCGAAGCTGTCCGCCCCCACGAATCCGCTCTCGGGTTGGTAGGTGAAGGCACCGTTCGCCTCGAACGCGAGGATCTGCCCATGCTCGGGATCGCTCGCTTTTTCGAAAGTGACCTGGTCGTTCTCCGGGTCGCTGGCTATCAGTGTTTCCGTCAGATCCGTATCCTGATTCACCTCGAAGCTGGTCGAGGTGACTTCCGGCGCGCCGTTGCAGTTTTCACTGTCGCCGCCGCACACGGTGAAGTCGAATTTGTGGCGCTGGCCCAGCCGCCAGTCGACGCCGTCCGCGGAGCGCCACACGTCGTTGCCGCGGTCGTCGCCACCGCCGATCAGCCACAGTTTTTCTTCAAAAACCAGGGCTTGAGGGGCGCCGTTGGCCGGGAAGTCGGCGCCGGCGGTTTTCTCGCTCCAGAGGATGCCATCGCCGGAGGACCAGACATCGTTTTTGCGGTTGCCGTCGTCCCCGCCGATCAGCCAGAGCTCGTCGCCATTGACCAGGAGCTGGTGACCGGACCGGGCCGTGAACAGGTCTCCGACCGCTTCCCGCAACTGCCAGGTAATGCCGTCAGTGGAGGACCAGATGTCGTTCCTGTTACTGCCGTCGTCCCCGCCGATGAGCCAGAGCTCATCGCCATAGACTGCGACCTGGTGGTTGGCGCGAGCCGTGAACAGCTCTCCGGACGTTTCCCGCGGGTGCCAGGTGATGCCGTCACTGGAGGTCCAGATGTCGTTCTTGCGGCTGCCGTCGTCCCCGCCGATCAACCACAACTCACCGCCAAACACGGCGACCGCATGATCGGCCCGGGCCGAGAAGGCGGCGTTGGCGGTCTTCTGTTTCCATTGGATGCCATCGCTGGATGACCAGACGTCATTCCTGCGGCTGCCGTCGTCTCCGCCGATCAACCACAGTTCATCCTTGAAGGCCACGACCCGGTGATGGGATCGGGCCGAAAACGCGGCCGCTTTGGTCTGCCGGGTCCATTGGAGACCATCGCGGGAAGACCAGACGTCATTGGTTTTACCCTGGCCGTCGCTCCCGCCGACGAGCCACTGCCGGCCCTGGAACACCACGACCTGGTGATTGCGCCGCTCGCTGAAGCGGGCGATGGCGGCGTCGGCATTGACCGAGAGGGACGCGGTCAGTTCCCCGTGTTGCAGGGTGTAGTAGCCCGGCCGGCTCAGCATCGCCGCGGTGTCCGCCACCGGTTCGCTGCCGAGGACATCCCGCTGGCCATCCGGGCAGCTGGCGTAGTTTTCCAGGTCGCAGTTTGGTGCGCTGCTGCGATAGAAGGCCATGCCCTCGGCGATCGCCGGGAAAATCACCTGGGTATCGCTGGCGCCCAGCCACGCGGCAAAACTCACGCCCGTTTCGACGCTGAGTGTATAGCTGGCCTGTGCCGCGAGGTGTGCGGCATCGGCGGCTTTATCCGCGCGGATTTCCACCGTGCCCTCGGCAATGGCCGTCACCAGGCCGGTGCTATCCACCGAGGCGATCGTCGGATCGCTGGAACTGTAGGTCACCGCGCCGCTGCCCGGGGCGCTGGCCGGATTGCTCAGCGTATCGCCGATAATCAGGCTCAATGGGCCGGGCAGTGTGAAGGTGAGGGTCTGCTCGTCCTGTACATCCTTCACGTTGAGCGCGATGGTGGCGGTAACCGAGTTGGTGCCGTCGGAGGCGGAGACGCGGAAGCTGTCCGCCCCCGAGAAACCGGCATCGGGGCGATAGGTGAAGGCCCCGCTCGCCGCGAACGCAACGAGTTCGCCGTGCGTCGGCTCACTCGCCTTGGTGAAGGTGACTTTATCCTTCTCCGGATCTGTTGCCGTCAATGCCGCCGTCAGCTCGGTGTCCTGATCCAGTTCGAAGCTGGTCGAGGTGACCGTCGGCGCGCGGTTCTCCGGCTCCGGCTGCGGCTCATTACCACCGCCACCACCGCCACCACCGCCACCACCACCGCAGGCGGCGAGGACAAGAGCCATCCACATCGGGACCAGTATTTTGGGCAAAGTGGTCAATTTCATGATCGGCATTTCCTGGTACGCAATTGTAATTGCCGCCAGTAAAGCAAGCGATCGTGGCAACCATCGTTTAACCCAAGATAGAATTCACCCGAATTCATGTGAATAAATGTTTGCCCACCGTCGGAATGGGCAAGAGAGAGGAATTGTTGAACCGGTTTATCTCATCAACTGGCGAACCAATATCGCAGCAAGGAAGGTGGAAGGAAGCAGAATGAACGGACAGGCGGGCAAGTGAAAAAAATGGTAGCCGGGAAGGAACCAATAAAAAGCCCCGCTGTATCCAGCAGGACTTTTCCGGCAAAGGTGAAAAATCAGGTGCTGACCGAGACCTCAACCTTCTTTAACTCCTCGTCGCGCAGCTCGCGGCGCAGTATCTTGCCGACGTTGGTTTTCGGCAGATCATCGCGGAATTCCACCTGCCTGGGCACCTTGTAGGCGGCCATGTTTTCGCGACAGAAAACGAGAACCTCCTCCTCGGTCAGGGAGGGCTCCACTTTCACCACGAAGATCTTGACCTGCTCCCCACTCTTCTCACTGGGCACACCGATGACCGCGGCTTCGGCGACTTTTTCGTGGGCGCTGACCACGTCCTCTATCTCGTTGGGATAAACGTTGAAGCCGGACACGATAATCATGTCCTTCTTGCGGTCGACGATCTTGATATAACCATCGTCATGGATCTGCGCCATATCGCCGGTGTGAAACCAGCCGTCGCCATCGATACTTTCCGCGGTGGCCTCGGGGCGCTCCCAATAGCCCTTCATCACCTGCGGGCCACGCACGCAGAGTTCGCCAGGGGAATTGTTGGGCAGGTCGCCGCCGTTTTCGTCGATCACCTTCACCTCGGTGCCCGGCACCGGAACACCCACGGTGCCCAACTGCACGGCACCGACCGGATTGAAGCACACCACCGGGGAGGTCTCAGTCAAACCGTAACCCTCGTTCACCGCACAGCCGGTCACCTGCTCCCAGCGCCTGGCGGTATCGCGGGTCAGGGCCATGCCGCCGGAGGCGGTGCAGTTCAGTTTGCTGAAGTCCAGTTCGGCGAACTCCGGGTTGCGCATCAGGGCATTGAACAAGGTGTTCAGGCCGGCGAAGCCGGTGATACGCAGCCCCTTGAGCGTTTTCACGAAGGCCGGGATATCGCGCGGATTGGGGATCAGCAGAGAGTGGTTGCCGGTAGCGAAGAGGCACATACAGTGAATGGTAAAAGCGTAAATATGGTAGAGCGGCAGCGGCGCCACGTAAAACTCCTGCCCCTCTTTCATCCCCTCAGCGAATGCCTCGCGCACCTGCTCCATATTGGCGACCAGGTTGCGGTGGGTAAGCATGGCGCCCTTGGCCACGCCGGTGGTGCCGCCGGTGTATTGCAGCACGGCGATATCGTCCGGCGCGGACGCCACATCCCTATGCGGCCGCTTCGCCCCCAGGGACACGGCATCGCGGAAATCGACCTGATTGGCGAAAGTGCATTCCGGCACCATTTTTTTGACGTACCTGGCGACACCGTTGATCAATATGCGCTTGATCGGGCTGTGCAAGTCCGCGATCTCGCTGACGATCACCGTCTCCACCTCGGTTTCCGGCACCACCGCAGAGGCGGTATCGGCGATATTGGCCAGTACAACCAGCGCCCTGGCGCCGGAGTCGATCAACTGATGCTTGAGTTCTCGCCGGGTGTAGAGGGGGTTGGTGTTGACCACGATCAGCCCCGCGCGCAGGGCGCCGAACACCACAACCGGGTACTGCAGCACATTGGGTAGCTGCACGGCGATACGGTCGCCGGGCTCCAGGCTGGTGCAGTTCTGCAGATAGGAGGCAAACCTGGCACTCAGGCCGTCGATGTCGCCGAGGGTGAGGGTCCGCCCCAGGCAGGTAAAGGCCGGCCTGTCACTGAATTTGGCACAGGCTTCGGTGAATACGTCGAGTATGCTGCGGTCGATGTTCAACTGTTTTCTCCCAGTCCCGATTGCTGTTGTCGATTGAGAGGTAACTGGGGGCGAAACTAAAACCGTATAAAATACTTTCCAGAAAAACCCAGCGAACCCCCGAAAAAAAGCCTGTGCCGGGTTGCGGCACAGGCAAAAAAGCACAACGAGGTGCTCACACGATGACCAAACCCAACTACTGTGCTGGGAGCGAATTTATTGAAACATCCTTCCGTGGTAGCCAGCGTCTAACCGGGACAGTAGCCGGCGTTTGAACTGCGCTTTAATGCATGGTGACAAAAGGCTAAACATCTCGAAGATCGGAGAAACGCAGCCCCCGGAGAACCCCACAACGACTCAGGAGCTCAACATCGGGCGCGACACGGGACCATACTCTCCAACCCTGCCCATCCATACTGCTCCCAGAAAATTCAGAACATCCATGAAAAACGCCCTGCGCGCACCGCATTTATCCCAGCGACAGAAGCTCCATTTGATCATCCCGCATTTCCCCCAGAACAGAAAGGACACCTCTGGATTCCAACCTTGCCAATGCACTCTCAAACGCCTTCACCAACTCCGCCGAATTCGCCAGGTCCGGACCGAAGATATCCGTGAGACCAAAAAACCTCTTAACCAACTGATCTCTGCTCCTGACTGCACGCTGCAACCTATCTACTTTCGGGTCCTCTATTACATAACGATCTGCCAATTGATCCGGAACCCGAAGATACTGCGCCCAACTCGCGACAATGAGTGCTACCCTCTCCAAATTACCGCCCTCCCAAAGCAAATGAAAAATAGTTGGATTTATAAACTTTGGTATTTTGCTGGACCCATCTGAACACAAGCGTCTCAAATGATCGCCCATATGCCGATTGGAAAATCGATCGATTATAGCCCGTTTATAGGCATCGATGTCGACTCCTGAGATTCCGCCCAATGCAGGAGCCACATCCTGGTCGATAAAAGTTCGAAGAAAAGAGACAAACCGCTGATCACTCATCACCTCATGCGCGTATCGATACCCTGCCAAGACCCCCAGGTAGGCTATCGCGATGTGGCCGGCATTGAGCAACCCTATTTTAACGAACTCACAGGACGTCATTTCCTGAGAAAACTGAACACCCACTTTTTCCCATTCTGGCCGCCCATTGCAAAAATTATCCTCCAACACCCATTGCATAAAGGGCTCACAGACCACGGGCCATATATCCTCTATGCCGTGAGCCTGCTCCAGCCATCGCTTGTGGTTCTCATTGGTGGCCGGCGTAATCCGGTCGAGCACACTGTTGGGAAAAGCAACCTTTTCGTCGATCCAGGCGCTCAGCGCGGGATCTCGCAGCTCCGCGAAAGACAGCATCGCCTTTCGAGTAACGTCACCATTGTGAGGCAGGCTGTCGCAGGACATGATGGTAAACGGCTCTATCCCTCTATCCAAACGACGAGCCAAAGCTTCGGCCAGATAACCAAAAGCGGTGCGGGGTCTAAGGGGGTTCTGCAGATCATGCTGAATATCAGGATGCCGCTTATTAAACAGCCCCGTATTGTCATCGATATAATAGCCGCCTTCAGTAATTGTTAACGAGACAATACGCACTTCGGGATCAGACAGTTTTTCGAGCACAGCGTTCGGATCATCGCCGGCGAGCATAAAGTCATCGATGGCGCCGATAACACTTACCGAATTCCTGCCGTCGCCCTCCAATTCCAGCACCGTGTAGAGAAAATCCTGCTCCTTTAACACTTGCTGCATAGCCCGGTCCGCTTCACGCAAACCCACTCCACAGATGGCCCACTCTCCGCTTCCGTGCAGCCGCAGTAACCGCTCGGTATAAACCGCCTGGTGAGAACGATGAAACCCTCCCACACCAATATGCACAATTCCGTGCCTCAGTTGCCCCTTAAGGTAGTTGGGCCGACTTACCTCCCCACCCAACTTTGATAGGGTATTACCATTTAGCATCATTTCTTTATGAGCACCATAGACATATCGAATACCACCGCCAGCGGTGGCGCTTACTGACCATTAACACAATCAATCAGCTTATAACGGCAATCGGTATCGAGAGACATTTGGATAGCAGCGTTACTTTTCATGATTCTCTTTCACTGCCCCACCCCTAGGGGTCGCCTTGTTACGCTTCAATATTGGGAAAATGACTTTCAGTAAACCAACCGACCGTGGTCTAAACCGTTGTATTTATCGTGGAAATGGCGTTTCAGGGCTTAAATATGCTTAATTTCTACCCAAGGGAGCGCGGGGTCACTCATGTATCGCATGAATTGTTCAAAGACTACAAGCTCGCCGCCACAGTGGATACTCTAGCGCACCGAGGCCAGCAGCGGGCGAGCGGATACTGGCCGCCTGCCTTGCCTATGTGGACCTCCTGGATTTTTGTTTGCTTTTAGAGAACCCATCGCAGACTTACTGCGAGGTATCACCGTGCTTCTAAAACACCGACTGGCACATTAGACGCGACAACACTTTCGAAATCTACCCCGTTACCCATCCTATTGAATCGCCGCCTCCAGCCTTGAGGCCAAATTCATTGCTCTTCCTTTATGTGGCTGTCCATTTTCTCTGCTGTCCATTTTCTCTATTTTCGCCTAGAAGATTGAGCAGGCAAGCTAAAAGGCTGGCCAACCAGTGCGGAGGTGGAGCATGCCCGCCCTCTATCGCCCCAGCAGAAAAGCTAAGAAAATCGCTAAAAAAAAGCCTGTGCCGGGTTACGGCACAGGCAAAAGTGCCAACGAGGCACTCACAGCGATGATCAACCCCAATCCTGAGGTGGGAGCGAATGTATTGAAACACCGCTCCGTGGTAGCCACCGTCTAATTGAGACAAAAAAATCGCGGCCGACGTTTGAACTACACGCGAACGCACCGAAAAAGACGGATCATCGTGCCGAAGCCGGAAGAATTAAGAGTAACGGAAATGAGTTTTAGGCTTGGGCCGACCACCTCTTCAATCCAAACCTGGATGGGGGCAAGAGGATTGGAGAGAAAATAAAAAACCTGTGCCGGATGCGGCACAGGCAAAGGTCCCTAACAAGGAGAGAAATCTACAATCAACGCTCCAGGTTATCTTCTGAAGCAGGCCCATTACAACAGAGGCGCGTGGTGGCAACCGTCTGAATCATCGAGGTAAAAAACACTTTCCTCGTTTGGATAGCGTTTAAATAGCGGCGCATTGATTCGATTGAATATTAGTGGCTGGACACTACCTTGTCTCCACTTCCAGATCGATGACAAACAAGGCACCGTTGCCAAACAAATGGGGTCAGATCACAATGGCACTAAGTTAAGTGCCTTGGGCGGGCCTGCTACCGGGGGTTCTTTGCGGGACACGCCGTGAATACGTCCCTGTAGGCTTGTCCGCGAGATCCCTCTCGCAAACAGTCCCGCAAAGAACCCCCGGTATCAGGCCCTTCGCATCAAGCTTTGTCGCTTAACTTAGTGCCATTCGGGGCAGTATCCAGTGCCACTAAGTTAAGCGGAATCCCCCTGCAGGAGCCTGCTTGCAGGCGATCAAATCGCCCGGAGCGATTTGACGCCGCGGCAGGCACCGGGAATGTTCGCCTGCAAGCAGGCTCCTACAGCGTAATCCGCGGGGTACGGGAGCAACTCGGGCTTAACTTAGTGCCATTCGGGTCAGATCAACATTTTGGCATCAAATCACCCAAAACAAATATGTGCCAAAAGTTTGATCTGACCCCATTTACCTAAGACGCGACCCCACCCAATGCGCTCGACCCCACCCAATGCGCTCTTTGCCTTATGCAACTGGAAGCTTTAGTAGGATTTCAGATGAGTCTGCCACCAATATGGCTTCTTCGTACTTTTCTAGGTCATCTGACAGCCATTGTTCACCCGTGCGCACTAGATGAAACTTTACCTTCAACCCAAACTCATCCATTGACATCACACAATTCAATATCTCGCTGGATGACTGCTCACTGAACTTATTAAAGACTTCTTGAGCAAACATGAGTCCTTTTTCAAGAAGCATATCTTCCTCATAGTCATCGATATTCACTGAGTTGAAGAAACATTCGCAACCTGTATCATCGATAAAGTTATCGCGAGAAGCATTTGTCTGAATTTCAAAACACTCTTTTAGGAATAGGCAATTATCCTCCCTAACAAAACCCTTATCAATTAGCGCTCTTAGCGAACCACTAAGCACCACATTACTCATGGTTTTTTTGCTGTAGCGCTTGTACATTTCAGAGTTCATTAAAAACACATTATTCTCCTAAATATTTCGTCAATGCCTTATCAATTGCTGACTTGAATTTCTTGTCTTCTAACAATTTGTTTACCGACCTTGGCGCATCAGGGAACGTGTTAGTTTTCGGATCATATAGGTACTTGTTGTTACTATTGTCCTGATAGTGAATTTGCCCAGGGCGCTGACCCGGATTTGGATTCTCCACATCAATTCTTTCTTTTCCTTTTCCTTTCCATAGAGTCTTACTGGCAGTTTGAACACCATCTTCTCCCAGCATTTTCTCCTTTGTAGGAGCATCAACATCCCTAACCCTATCAGCCCCAACCCCCATCTTCTCAGGGCCATCATACCTGTTCCAGTCCGGATGATACGGATCATCCAGCATCTCCTGGGTCGGCTTATCGAGCTTTGCCGTATCTCCAACAGTTCCGCCCCCTTTGGGCTGCTCTTTATTCAGCCAGGGGGAGGCATCCTCCAACGTCTCATGCGCCTTTTTGGTCGCTGGTGAGCTAGCAATGGCTTTAGCGCCAGCCTTGCCAATGACGGTGATCAAGCCACCACTGGCAACAAACAAATGGGGTCAGATCAACATTTTGGCATTAAATCACCCAAAACAAATATGTGCCAAAAGTTTGATCTAACCCCATTTACCATTAACGGACATCTGACAGGACACCATGGAAGCTCAACCACTTATGCGTACCAGGAAATCGACCATTCCGGAAGCGATGATGCGCACATCCACTTCTTCGCTGGCAGCGTCGTTACCCAGCCCCATGGTGGCTACCGTCTTCAGGTTCCCCAAGAATCCATGGCTGGTGGTCAACCCAGATCTCTTGATTACGTCGAGGACCGAACCATCCCTGGAAGCGGTGATCGTATAACCAACGATAGGCCGCACCACGGAGTTCGACGGGAATGGCGTGTCCTCTCCGGAAAAATGACGCTGGTAATCTATGGCTATCGACAGTTCGACACTTTCAGCTTGCCTCCCAAACGCAAGCATCCCCCGCTCTTCCAAGTCTTGTGAAATTTTCCTGGAAAACATCTCTGCCAATTCACTTTCCTAGGGAAAGCCCTCGGCGTTCATTTTTTGAAAGAGATTCACAGTAACTTCTCTAACAACGAACTTTGATCCCGCGGGTATGTTGTATACAGGAGAACTCGGCGTATGGCTACAGGCGACCAACAGAAACATACCAACAAACGCAAAGCATGCACGCTTTATAATCATGAAATATCCTCTAAAAAGTCATATCGATGCATGTAAAGTGCAAAACGCGACTCTGTTCTTCATAAATTTTCCGTAGAATCAATGACTCCGACCCCATCGGTCCCATGTCTCATGGAAGAACAGGCTTTGGATATCCGCAAGAAACGACGACATCAGATACATCACACTCTGGATAAATCCAATGGCTCCAATTTTCGACAACCCATTTTCTACTAAGTGTTCGACTTCCTTCACCAGCAGATTCCTTAGGCAATATAACCAAGATCAACCCGGCCTTATACCCAGAAGTCACTATTAGGCCCTGACCTTCACCTTCTTGTTCTGGATCAAAAACCATAAAGTCAACAACGTCTTCATATGGATACTCTCCAGGAAGACGGAAAACTGTCCCTCTAGGGAGGTATTCTTCCTCGCTATCAACTAATCGAATCCATTTCATCATTTAACCTTTAAGTCATGCCACCCAGAATTATCAACTTTCCCATCAATAGGGTTAAGATCGATGTCAACCTCTCCCATATGCTTCCCATTTTTAGGGTTCACCTTTTCAAATCTTCCATGTTGTGTATCCACTGAATATAAGTTTCCATCGTTGCCCCTGTATACATCCCTACCATTCAAGCGAGTAATTTTCTTATCCTTCACCCATCCCAGATTATCCGCAACTTCTTTAGCCTTTTGCCTAACTTGGGCAACTCTTTCCCCTGGCGGCAATCTAGATATTGATTTTTCAAACTCCTGCGCTTGAAGAACACGATCCGCCCCTACACCTTTAGGAGAATCTGGGTTCCTCTTGTTGTACTCAACCCAATTTGGATCATATGGATCTGTCGGCCTCTCAACCCCTCCATTAACAGGTTCATCTGGAAGCTCGTTGTTTTGCGCTCTCTTAGGCTCTTCTTTATTCAGCCAGGGGGAGGCATCCTCCAACGTCTCATGCGCCTTTTTGGTCGCTGGTGAGCTAGCAATGGCTTTAGCACCAGCCTTGCCAATGACGGTGATCAAACCGCCACTGGCAATATTCGACGCCATGCCAACGGTGCTGTCAAATTCCTCGGCTTTACGGAAGTAATGCGCGGCCTGCGCGCCGATTTCCTGTGGGACGATATAAATACTCTTTGTTAATGAACTGGCTCACAAGCTGGCTGGGAACATCGAACTCTGCTATTTGGCCGGGGCAAGCGGGCCGTAAGGGTCCTCCAAGGATCAAGGGAAACCTCTCACCTGGTTTGCAGAATCAATGACTCAAACCCCATCGATCTTAAATTCCGCTACTTGGGCGGGACAAGCGGTCCACAAGGAACTTCCCAAGGGCCAGGGAGAAAGGCCAACCTTTCTCTTGGTCCGCAGAGTCAATGACCCGACCCCTTTGATCCAATTTTTAAGTCAGGGGGGGGGCGGATATTTCTTGTATGAAAGCTCGTCAATTTTACTTTCTTTTAGCCCTTGCTCTCTCAATTTTCTACAGTATTTAGCTCTACTCGATGCCATATCATCATACGGAGAGTTCCGCAATATCTTATTTATTTCCTCCTTTTCTTTGCTCTCCCATTCAGGATTGACTTTCTTTAGAAGCTCCAGCTTTTTAGAAAAAATCATCCTCCTAGGATCTTGCTTTTCAATGCGATTAGCTAGTTCGTAGTCATTCGCCATGCTCCATGTAATATCTTTAAAAATAAAGTACAAAAGCTCATTTTTACTAGATGCCTTTTTCCTAAATATTTCGCATCCCCGTTCAGAAGAAACATAGAAATATCCATCACTCGCAACCTCAATATAAGGTGTCCCGTCGCCCACTGGGCTAACATGTACGACCAGCAGGTGTTTAGGAGCACAAATTAGCTGCCCTTTAGCCCTAATCTCCTGAGAAATTTCATCAATACCATGCATAATTTTAGTCCAACTCCCGTAGGTATCCGTTATCAATTAACCACTGAATGTTAACTCGATCCGGAAACTTTGGCAGAATTTGTGTTCCCCCACCGCTTTTCCCAAAGGCTGGAGCAATTTCCCCTTCTATAATTGGCAATGGCTTAAGAACTTCATACCTTCGATATACTCTATTTCCATCCCCGGGGCCAAGAGCTCTTTGATCAAATTCGACACCTTCACGAGAAAGGAAAGCGCCGTTATTGTCACCATACCGATCAAGTATCACACCTTTTTCTAAGGTTCCAGGCATAGGATCGCCAGAAAAACCTAAGTTCTCAGGCCAATAATAAGAGCCATCGGGATTTACCTGATAAAAATCATCGGCTTCTCCTTGCGAAGACCTATTTTGGGTCGAAACTGTTGATCCATTCTCATCCAGCCAGGGTGACGCATCATCTAACGCCTCTTGCGCCTTTTTGGTCGCTGGTGAGCTAGCAATGGCTTTAGCGCCAGCCTTGCCAATGACGGTGATCAAGCCACCACTGGCAATATTCGACGCCATGCCAACGGTGCTGTCAAATTCCTCGGCTTTACGGAAGTAATACGCAGTCGCATCCCTTAGCTGCGCCGCATTATCATATTCCTCGTCCAACCGAGGATTGTCCATAATGTGGTGCTTCAGGGTTTGCAGGGCTGCGACCGGGCCACCTTCCGGGTTATCCAGGTCCCAGGCTATCTGTTGAACGGCGTTCCAGTTGATTTCACCGATGCTTTCACCAGTGGTTTCTATTTCGCCCAGAGACTCCTGCAATTCGTTTAGTAAAGCCATTGCTTCCCGCTGCTCGGGAGCAAGGCTCTCCCACTCTCTCCCCAGGTCTTCCAGGGGGCGCGGGGAGGGAACACCAATCCCCATGGCTTCCAGCTGTTCCGGGGTGTAGGTCTCGCCTTCGATCAGCCCCAGCTCCTTGGCAATGTCGGCGGTTATCTCCAGGCCTTTTTCGGCACCGCTGACGAGGACGGTGAATGTCTCTTTGGATGCCTCCTTGATCGTTTCGATATCATCGGCAATATCCGCCCGGCCCTCTTCGGACAACAGCCGATGATCGACAGTAACGTCGATATTCCCTTCCTGCCGGTCGACTTCAAAAAGCTCCTTCTCGGTGTTTTCCACATCCCGATTCAGACCGGCCAGGTCGCCGTTCTTCGCGCTCTCCTCGTCGCGGACGGTGACGTTGCCCTGCCCAAGGGTGGCCAGGGTTTTGTCCTTGCTGTAGTGGCTTTCGTTACTGTACTGGACGTTGGAGGTGTTCAGCTTGAGATCGTCGTTGCCGCTGGCGTCCTGGGCGTTCTGCTGTGACGGATCGGCCGGGTTGGCACCCGCAAAGCCGACACTGGTGCTGACACCAGCGCTCTGCTGGCTGGAGTAATCGGTGTTGCTGAGGTCGGCGTAGTCGAGGGTCCCGGTGCTGAGATTGAGGTTGCCGAGGTCTTTGCCCTCCTCGTCCACGGTGGCGACCAGGGCGCCGGTGATCT
>Ga0207773_100148_pt1 | contig 57691 bp, 64 predicted proteins | sample TtaePargueraPR_2_FD_187281 | JGI IMG/M metagenome (GOLD analysis project Ga0207773, IMG submission 187281) | Aerobic enrichment media microbial communities from Bioluminiscent Bay, La Parguera, Puerto Rico - Tt and M1 (3) (SPAdes) | ecosystem: Environmental > Aquatic > Marine > Unclassified ...
CGGCCGCCATTCCGCAACACCCTGGTCGGCATCAAGCTGGGCGGCCTGCCGATCACCGACTACGCGCCGGACTTCTGGCTGATCTCCGATGCCGAGGGCGGCGACGAGCCGATCGGCTACGTCACCTCGCCGTGGTATTCGCCGGAACTGGAGACCAACATCGCGCTCTGCCACGTGCCGGTCAGCCACGCCGGCATCGGCACCCAGCTTCGCGTCTGGCTGCCGGACGAGTACGCGCTGGTCGCCGGCACGCCGGTCGACGCCACCGTGGTCGATGTGCCCTTCCGCCCCTCGGTCAATCCCAACGCGCGGGAGCGGGCACGCAGCCAGGGCCGCGATACCGCCTACTGAGGCCGCCGCGCACCGGCGTCCCGCCCGAACCGCGGGGCGCCGGTCCCATCGGCTTCCGCCGAGGCTGCGGCCTCCACCTCCCTCCGGCGAGGAGACGGATCATGGCGATCGACGTGGTCTCTGCCAGCGGCGAACAGCCTTCCCGCCCGGCCGACATGGTGCGGGCGCTGGCCGCCGAAATCTCCATCGAGGTGACGCCGGCGGCGGCGGCGCGCGTGGACAGTTTCCCGGCCGTCCTGCCCCGCGGCAGCCGTGTCTTCGTGCCCAGCCTGCCGGGTGCGGACCCGACGTCGCGCGAGCGGCTCGCCGCCCGTCTGGCGCGGGAGGGCATGGTGCCGGTGGTGCATGTCGCGGCGCGCGGCGTGACCGACCGGCCGAGCCTGCGCCGGCACCTGGAACGCCTGGCCGCCGCCGGCACGACGGAACTGCTGCTGATCGCCGGCGACGTGGCGCGACCGGCCGGACCCTTTACCGGCACGCTCGACCTGCTGGCGAGCGGGGTGCTCGACGGCCTGCCCTTCACCACCCTGCGGTTCGCCGGCCATCCAGAGGGCCTGCCCGGGGTGGCGCAGGACAGGCTCGACCGGGCGGTCGCCGCGAAGTGCGCCCATGCCCGGGAGACCGGTGTGCCGATCGAGTTCGTCTCCCAGTTCGCCTTCACCGCCCGGCCCATCGTGGACTGGGCCCAACGCATGGCGGACCTGGCGCCGGGCACGCCGCTCAGGATCGGCATCGCCGGCCCGACCTCGCTGTCGACGCTGCTGGTCTACGCAAGGCAATGCGCTATCGGGCCGTCGGTGCGGGCCTTGACCAGGCGGCCCTGGCTGGTCGGCAGGCTGGCGCGCAACTGGACACCCGACCGCCTGCTCGACGACCTGGCGCGGGCGCGCCTGCAGGGCGAATTGCCAGGGACGCTCGGCCTCCACCTCTTCCCGTTCGGCGGTTTCCGTCGCGCCGCGGCCTGGGTCCGGTCGCTGGACCACACCGCGCCACGTGACCACGCCGCCATCCCGTGACCGCAAAGATGCATCGACATAGACAGCGAGCTGAGCCATGACTGCCTACGCCCTGGAGCAAGAGATTCGGACGTCCATGCACGATGTCGGCCCCAGTCTCCCACCGCCGGGCGCGCCGGACATCGAGATCGCGCGCGCGGCCCGCATGCTGCCGATCATCGACCTGGCGCGCGACCGCATGGGCATCCCGGCCGAGGCGCTGATCCCCTACGGCCACTACAAGGCCAAGCTCTCGCTCGACTATCTCGACACCATCGCCGGCCGGCCGCGCGGCAAGCTGGTGCTGGTCACCGCCATCACGCCGACCCCAGCGGGCGAGGGCAAGACGACGACCAGCGTCGGCCTGAACGACGGGTTGAACCGGCTCGGCCTCGCCTCGGCGGTGTGCCTGCGCGAGCCCTCGCTCGGCCCCTGCTTCGGCATGAAGGGCGGGGCGGCCGGCGGCGGCCGCGCCCAGGTGCTGCCGATGGAGGACATCAACCTTCACTTCAACGGCGATTTCCACGCCATCACCGCGGCCAACAACCTGCTGGCGGCGCTGATCGACAACCACGTGCACTGGGGCAACGCGCTGAACATCGACGTGCGGCGCATCTCCTGGCGCCGCGTCCTCGACCTCAACGACCGGGCGCTGCGCGACATCGTGGTCGGGCTGGGCGGTCCCGGCAACGGCATGCCGCGCCAGGACGGCTTCGACATCACCGTGGCGTCGGAGATCATGGCCATCCTCTGCCTGGCCTACGACCTCGCCGACCTGGAGCGGCGGCTGGGCAGCATCATCATCGGTCGCGACACCGACAAGCGGCCGGTGCGGGTGCGCGACCTGGGCGCCGAGGGCGCGCTGACCGTGCTGCTGAAGGACGCCCTGGCACCCAACCTGGTGCAGTCGATCGAGCACAGTCCGGCATTCATCCATGGCGGGCCCTTCGCCAACATCGCCCATGGCTGCAACTCCGTCATCGCCACAAGGGCGGCGCTGGCGCTGAACGACGTCGTGGTCACCGAGGCCGGCTTCGGCGCCGATCTGGGGGCCGAGAAGTTCCTCGACATCAAATGCCGCCAGTCCGGCCTCCGGCCCGACGCGGTGGTCATCGTCGCCACGGTCCGGGCGCTGAAGATGCATGGCGGCGTCGCCGCCGCCGACCTGGGCACGGAGAACGTGGCGGCGGTCGAGGCGGGCACGGCCAATCTGCGCCGCCACATCGCCAATCTGCGGCAGTTCGGCCTGCATCCGGTGGTGGCGATCAACCATTTCGGCAGCGACACCAGGGCCGAGATCGAGGCCATCGACGACGCCTGCGCCGAACTCGAAGTACCGGTGGCGCTGTGCCGTCACTGGGCCCAGGGCGGCCAGGGGGCGGAGGAACTGGCCCGGCTGGTGCAGGCGGAGCTGGCGCGCGAGCGCACCGATGTCCGGCTGCTCTATCCGGACGAGATGCCGCTCGACGAGAAGATCCGCACCGTCGCCACCCGGCTCTACGGGGCGGACGACATCGCCCTGGCGCCCGCCGCCGCCCGCGCGCTGTCGGAGTTCACCGAGCTCGGCTATGGCGACCTGCCGGTCTGCATCGCCAAGACGCAGTACAGCTTCTCCGGCGATCCGTCGCTGAAGGGCGCGCCCGAGGGTCATGTCCTGACGGTCAGGGAGGCGCGGCTGTCGGCCGGCGCCGGCTTCGTCGTCGCCGTGTGCGGCGACATCATGACCATGCCCGGCCTGCCCCGCGTGCCGGCGGCGCTGGGCATCGGCATCGACGAGAACGGCGTCATCCACGGCCTGTCCTGACGACGGGCCTCCCGGCGACATTCCGGAAAATCGAGGAGGGCATCATGGACACCCATGCCCGTGTCGTGGTCATCGGCGGCGGCGTCGTCGGCGTATCCACCCTCTACCACCTGGCCGCCAAGGGCTGGACGGACGTCACCCTGGTCGAGCGCCGGGAGCTGACCTCCGGCTCGACCTGGCACGCCGCCGGCCTGCTGCCGCTGTTCAACATGAGCTACTCGGTCGGCCAGATCCACAAATACTCGGTCGACTTCTACCGCCGGCTGGAGGCGGAGACCGGGCAGGATGTCGGCCTGCGCACGGTGGGCAATATCCGCCTGGCGACAACGCGCGACCGCATGGACGAGTATCACCAGTATGCCGGCGTCGCCCGCACCATCGGCGTGGATGTCGAGTTCCTGTCGCCCGAGGAGGTACGGGAGATCTGGCCGCTCTGCGTCACCGACCGGCTGGTCGGCGCCATCCGCCATCCGGCCGACGGCTACATCCAGCCGGCCGACCTGACGGCCGCACTGGCCAGGGGCGCGCGCGCCCGCGGCGCCACCATCCAGCGCTACACGACGGTGCTGGGCATCACCCGGCGGCTTTCGGGCGAGTGGGCGGTGGAGACCGACAAGGGGACCATCGTCGCCGAGCACGTGGTCGCGGCGACCGGCAGCTTCGCCCGCCAAACCGGCCGCATGGTCGGGCTCGACGTGCCGGTGATCCCGGTCGAGCACCAGTTCATCGTCACCGAGCCGCATCCCGAGATCCAGGCCCGCCACAAGGCCGGGCTGCCGGAGATGGGCGTGCTGCGCGAATCCGACGGCTCCTGGTACATGCGCGAGGAGAATGGCGGCCTGCTGCTCGGTCCCTACGAGACGGGCGCGCCGGCCTGCTATGTCGACGGGCCCGACGCCGGGGCGGAGTACGAGCTGTTCCAGGAGGATCTCGACCGGCTGATGCCGCATGTCGAGAGCGCCATCGCCCGGGTGCCGATCTTCGGCGAGGTCGGCGTGAAGGAGGTCTATAACGGCGCCATCCCCTACACGCCGGACGGCAGTCCGATCGTCGGCCCGGCCTGGGGCTTGCGCAATTTCTGGCTCAATGAGGGCCACAGCTTCGGCATCACGGCGGCCGGCGGAGCCGGTTGGCAGCTCGCCGAGTGGATCGTCGAGGGCGAGCCGTCCATCGACATGCTGGGCGTCGATCCGCGCCGCTTCGGCGACTACGCCTCCAAGGGCTATCTGAAGTCCAAGAACGAGGAGGCCTACGCCAACGTCTTCACCGTCCATTTCCCGGACGAGGAGCGGCTGGCGGCCCGGCCGCTGCGCACCGCGCCCTGCCACGACCGGATGCGAGCGCTGGGCGCGTTCTTCGGCCAGAAGTTCGGCTGGGAGCGTCCGAACTGGTTCGCGACCGACGGCATGGCGGCGGTCGACGACTGGTCCTTCCGCCGCTCGGCCTGGTTCGAGGCGGTGGGACGGGAATGCCTGAACGTGCGCGACAATGTCGGCCTTCTCGACATGACCGCCTTCGCCAAGGCGCGGCTGTCGGGACCGGGGGCGGAAGCCTTTCTCGACCGCCTGGTGGCCAACCGGCTGCCGCGCACGATCGGCCGGGTGGCGCTGGCCCATGCGCTCAACAGCCGCGGCGGCGTGCATTCGGAATTCACCATCCTGCGTGAGGCGGAGGACAGCTTCTACCTGGTTTCCGCCGGTGCCTGGCAGCGCCTCGACCACGACTGGATCAGGCGCCATCTGCCGGACGACGGATCGGTCCGCTTCGACAACCTGACCACCCAGATGGGCGTGCTGGTGGTCGCCGGACCGAATGCCGGGGCATTGCTGGCGCGCGCCGGCGACGGCGACTGGGACCGGCCCTGGCTGACCGGCCAGGACGCCGAGATCGGCCTGGCGCCGAGCAAGGCGCTCAGGGTGAACTTCGTCGGCGAGCTGGGCTGGGAGCTGCACCACCCGATCGAGTACCAGAACCACATCTTCGACGCGCTGATGGCGCACGGCGCCGATCTCGGGCTCAGGCCCTTCGGCATCCGGGCGATGGACTCGCTCAGGGTCGAGAAGTCCTACCGCATGATCGGGGCGGAGCTGTCGATCGAGTACAGCGCCTATGAGAGCGGCCTCGATCGCTTCGTGCGGCCGGACAAGGGCGACTTCATCGGCCGTGACGCGCTGCTGGCCTGGGCCGAGCGGGGGGCCGCGAACGCCTTCGTCACCCTGCAGGTGGCCGAGGGTGACGGCGCCGATCCGCTGGGCAACAACCCGGTCTATTTCGGCGGGGAACTGGTCGGGCGGACCACCAGCGGCAATTACGGCTTCCGCCTCGGCACGGCGCTGGCGCTGGCCATGGTGCGGCCGGAACTGGCGGTGCCGGGAACGACGCTGGAACTGGACATCCTGGGCGAGCGCCGGGGCGCCCGCGTTGTCGAGGAAAGCCCTTATGACAGCACGAATGCCAGGCTGCGCGGCGTCATGATGGCCGAGATCGCGGCCGAGTGAAAGGCGCCTGCCGGCCCGGCGGGCGAAGCGCCGCGGCCAGGGCGAGGAGCCAGGGCAGGGCGACGAGGAGAAGCGCGGTCGCGGCCAGCGCGGTCGCGGGCAGGCCGAGGCGCAGCGCCGCCGTGGCGGCGGCCAGCAGCAGCGGCCAGTGCAGCACGTAGACCCAGAGACTGTGGCGGCCGACGCGGCGCAGTACCACCGGACCTGGCCGGCCGAGGGCGAGGAAGCCGAGGACGATCAGCACCGCCGCGACCACGCCGGCGGTCGGCACGAGAGGTTCTGGCAGGGCCGCCGCGGCGACGGGGGCGGCGATCTGCCTGAGCTGCGGCAGCAGCGCGATGGCGAACCCGGCGATGAGCGCGATGATCGCGGCGCCGCGCGGCAAGCCCGTGGCCACTGGGCGCAGCGCGAAGCCAGCCACGACCGCCGCCATGACGCCGGGATCACCGATCAGCGGCGAGAGGACCAGCAGGACGGCCAGGCTTGCGCCCGCGGCCGCCAGCCGGCACTCCGCTGGAATCCGCCGTAATCCGGCGATCCACAGCCATCCAAGCAGGAACCAGGGCACGCACCAGAGCTGCGGCCAGGCGGTTCCCGCCGGCGACCGCCAGCCCGCGACCCAGCCCAGATAGTCGAGCCCCGCCGCCAGCCGGGCCAGCGCCGGCAGGCCGCTGTCGGCGGCGAGCATGCCATCCAGCGGGTGCGACAGGGGAAGCGGCGCGAACAGCCGGGCGAGGCGATCGGCGTCGATGGCGCCGAGCGCGGCGAGCCCGGCCGTGACCATGCCGGCGACGATGGCGGCAACCCACAGGCGCAGCCCGCGTCTGGCGAGGTCCGGCCCGGGGGCGGGCGCGACGACCAGGCCGCTCAGCACCGCGAAGACCAGCACCGCCTGGACGTTCGTGACCGCGAGGCCGGCCAGTGCCGCGCCGTCGCAGGAAAGCCAGGCGGGGCCGAGCAGGTCGCAGCGCTGGAAGGCGATGCGCGGGGCCAGCAGCATGGCGGCGTGGCTGGCGATCACCGCCAGTATGGCGAGGCCGCGCAGGCCGTCGACGGCGGCAAGCCGCGGCGTAGCGGGCATGGCCACCGCCTTGTTCGCCAACCCGGCCGCGCGGACGCCGGTCTAGTCGATCGCGGCGTGCAGCGTGCCGTCCTCGGCGATCGTCAGATGCAGCACCAGGTCTTCCAGCGCCGTCGGCGGCAGGGCGATCTCGTCGTCGAGGACGACCTGGCGCACGATGCTGCCATCCGCGCCGAGCAGGGAAATGTAGAGCACGTTCTCGACCGCCGCGCCCGCCATCACCTCGTCGAACAGGAAGAAGCCCTGCGGCGCCTGCCAGGCCTCGGCGTCGGCCGGCACCTCGACGGTGCGCACTGGCGAGAGGGCGATGCGTGGCACCGTTGTCTGCCAGGAAAGCGTGGCCGACGCGCCGGTCTCGTTGGTCACCACCACGGTCGGGTCGACGGCGCTGGGAGCCTGGAGGTACATGGCGTGCGCCGGTGCGATGGCGAGGCCGGCGAGGATCAGTATGGCGAGGCGTCTCATGCTGGCATGGCTCCGGCTGTGGTGGCGGGAAGGGTCAGCGGATCTCCGCTGTGAGGCCGCCATCGGTGGCGATGGAGATATGCAGGGTCAGGCGTTCCAGAGCGGCGGGGTCGAGATCGATCTCGTCGTCGAGCACGCGCTGGGCCGCGATGCCGCCGGCGTCGTCGTGCAGGGAGACGTAGACCACGTTCTCCTCGGCAAGGCCGCCATCCGGCGCGCCGAACAGGAAGAAGCCCTCGGGCGCCCGCCAGCCCTCGGCCGCCGCCGGCACCTCGACGCGGCGGACCGGGCTCAGGGCGAGGCCGGGCACCTCGGTCTGCCATGACAGCGTCACGGCGTCGCCGCTGGCATTGCTGACGAAGACGGCCGGGTCGAAGGCGTGGCCGGCGCCCGAATAGGCAGGTGGGATCGAGGCCGGGGCCAGTACCGGTCCCAGGCTCAGTCCCGCCAGGAGCATCACCGCGATCGGACGTCGCATCCTCGACCTCCCCTCGTGTAGGCTGCTCAACCCCGGCGACGGGCACCGCGGGGCGAACTCGACCATGGCGTCATCCTAACGCCGCCGCGCCATGCTTGCCTAGAAGATCTCCTCCACATGCACCGCCAGTTGGACGGCCAGGTATTTGTTGTACTCCGAGAACAGCAGGCTGGCGGTGCCCGGCCAGGACCACCATTCGTCCACACGCACCTGATCGCTGTCCACCGGGTGGGGCACGATGGCGACCTCGCCCAGCCGGCGCCGGAACTGGCTCAGCGCGCGCGGCATGTGATAGGCGGACGTCACCAGGCGGATCGAGGCGATGCCTTCCGCGGCGACCCAGTCGGCCGTCTCGGCGGCGTTGCCGGCGGTGGTCGTGGCCAGCCGGCCCAGGGTCACGGCGGCGGCCGTCGCCGGCGAGATGCCGGGGTTGAGCTCGAGCAGGTCGGGGACCGTCACCTCCTCATGCACGCCGGAAATGAAGAGCCGCGGCGCCAGCCCGGCCTCCAGCAGCGCCAGGCCGGTGGCGACGCGTTCCCGCCCGCCGGTCAAGACGACGATGGCCTCGGTCGGGGTGTCGGACGGCGCCGGGTAGACCACCGCCGACTGGGCGAACCAGACGAAGCCGCCGAGCCAGGCCACGACCGCCACGACCAGCGCGGCCACCAGATGGCGCCAGCGCGGCCGGCGACGGCGTGCCTGCGGCGCGGGCGGTGTCACGGCATGCGGGCCAGCGTGCGCATCACCGTCAGGCGGGCCGCGACCAGGGCGATGGCGAAGCCGACCGGCACGATCAGGAGGACGGCGCCGACATTGGTCCAGGCCAGCGGGTCGATGGAGACGACGAGCGCCGGCACGTCGGCCGCCGCCCAGGCGATGCCGGCGAGGGCGAGGAGCGCCAGCCCCACGCCCATGATCAGGCCGCGCAGCGCCAGCAGCGCCATGTGCCGCTGAAACTGGCGGCCGACGAAGCCGTCCGGGGCGCCCATCAGGTGCAGCATGGCGATGGTGTGCCGGTGCGCGGCGATGCCCGACCGGGTGGCGAAGACGATGGCGGCGATCAACGCCAGGGCGACGATGGCGACCGAGACGACGGCGATGCCGGCGATCGCCTGGGCCAGACCCAGGACGCGGTTGACCCACTCGCCGTGGTCGTCGATCTGGATGCCGGGATCGATCTCCTCCAGCGCGATGGCGAGCGCGATGGTGTCGACCGCGCCGTCACCGGCGAGCTCGACATCGATCAGAACGGGCAGCATCAGCTCCGCCAGGATCTCCGCGTCGCCCAGCCAGGGCTCCACCAGGGCGGCCGATTCGGCCGGGCTCAGCGCCCGCACCTCGGCCACGCCATCGGCCTGTTCCAGCACGCGCACCGCCCGGGCGACGCGGGCCGCGGTGCCGTCCGCGTCCTCCAGCGAGGGTACCTGCACCGTCAGCGTGCCGGTCAGGCCAGTGTCCCAGACGCGCAGGCTCTCCACCGCGACGATGGCCACCACCAGCATCAGCGCGCCGAGGAAGGTGATTGCGCCCAGCACATAGGGCAGGAAGCGGTCGGCGCCGCGCCGGCCCAGCGGAATGTCCTGGCCGCGCCGGGCCAGGCGACTGCCCGGCTCGCTCTCCCAGCCCGCCGGCAGGCTCATGGCACCAGCTCGTCTTCCAGGAGGCCGGGATAGAGGTAGCCATCCTTCAAGGTCATCACCGCGTGGCCGGCCTCCTCGATCAGCGCCTTGTTGTGGGTCGCCACGATCACCGTCGTGCCCATCTTGTGCAGCTGCCCGAAGAGGTGCATCAGGCGCGCGGCGATGCGGTCGTCGACATTGCCCGTCGGCTCGTCGGCAAGCAGGATCGCCGGCTGGTTGATCACCGCCCGGGCGATCGCCACGCGCTGCTGCTCCCCGCCCGACAGGGTGGCCGGCGAGGCGTCCAGCCGCTCGCCCAGGCCGACCCAGCGCAGCAGGTCGCGCACCGGCTCGTCCACCTCCGCGAAGTCGGCGCCGGCGAGGCGCAGGGGCAGGGCGACGTTGTCGACCACCGACAAATGGTTCAACAGCTGGAAGTCCTGGAAGACGACGCCGATGCGCCGCCGGATCGCCGGCAGGTCCTCGCGCGGCAGGGTGGCGATGTCCTGGCCGAACAGGCGAATCAGGCCGCGTGACGGCCGATGGCCGAGATAGAGCAGGCGGATCAGCGAGGTCTTGCCCGCCCCCGACGGCCCGGTGACGAAGACGAAGGAGCCCGCCGGAACGGAGAAAGTGAGGTCGCGCAGCACCTCCGCCCCGCCCGGATAGCGCAGGCCGACATGGTCGAAATGGATCAGGGGCGCGGTCGCTGCTGCCAAGGCTGATTCGCTGTCGCTAACCGAAGCAAGGGGAGGCAGGGAAAATGGCATGTGGCCGCCATCGCCGTCTAGCACATCCTGCGCCGCGAGGGGCGCGACCGGGAGAGCCTAGATCGTTGAGAATCAGGCGATTTCCCCGGAGCTGCCGGCCATCGGTCCGGAAATCGCCATGGGGCCGCTTCCTTGCGCGACGGTGGCACCCCACCTATAACTCGGGGATGAAAAATCCGTCCTAGGACGCTGATCGCCAACGCATGATTCTCTCCTGCCCGAGCTGCGGTGCCCGATACCTGCTCAATCCGCACCAGTTGGGGGAGAGCGGCCGGCGGGTGAAGTGCGCGCGCTGCCATCACGTCTGGTATCAGCAGCGTCCGGCGGACACCATCATCGCCGCGCCGCCGCCGCGCCAGCCCAGCGTCGAGCGACCGCCGGACAGCCCTGGCGGCGAGCGGCGCCCACCGGCCAGCCATCCCGAACGGGTCGGCCTGCCCTCGACCGAACTGCGCCGGCGACGCTCCGGCCCGGCGGCGCTGTGGCTGTTCCTGGTACTGCTGATCGGCGCCGGGGCCGCGGTCGCCTACGCCGCGCGCGAGGACATCGTGCGCATCTACCCGCCCGCCATCGTGGTCTATGACTGGCTCGACATCCCGCTCGACCGCGACGTGCTGGCGCTGCACGACGCGTTGCGGCCAGGCCTCGCCTTCGCCGACATCGAGGTGGCGCGCGAGCCGGCCGACGGACCCGGCGACCGCCTCGTGATCACCGGCGCGGTGGAGAACAACGGCACCGAGACGCGGGCTGTCGCCCCGGTCTACGCCCGCTTCCTCGATGCCCAGGGCGGCGAGCTCGGCCGCTGGCGCATGCAACTCGAGACCGACAGCCTGGCGCCGGGCGAACGGGCGACCTTCCAGGCCTCCGGCCGGGACTATCCGCCGGCCACCGAGACGGTCGACTTCCGCATGGCCGAGTAGGCGTCGCCGCCCGTCCCGAACATATCAGTCGAACATGTCGGGCTGGGTGCGGGCCAGGTGGTCGTAGATCGTCTGGAAGTGCAGCCAGCCGATATACTCGCTACCCACATGCTCGCGGCTGTAGCGCGCGCGCTCCGGCGGCACCTCGATCGGCTGGTGGCCGCTGGCGTCGATCATCAGCTGCTGCTGGCAGCAGCGCTCCAGGGCGATGAACCAGAAGGCGGCCGCCTCGATGGAGTGCCGGCTGGCGGTCAGCAGGCCGTGGTTCTGATGGATCGCCGCCTTCACGCCCTTGAAGGCCTTGGCGACATTGGACCCGGCATGGTTCTCCACCGCCACCTGGCCCGCCTCCTTGCCGATGATCACGTGGTCCTCGAAGAAGGCGCAGGCGTCCTGGGTGATCGGACGCAGCGGCCGACCGAGCGCGGCATAGGCCGTGCCGTAGACGGTGTGGGCATGGGCCATGGCCAGGATGTCGGGATGCTCGGCATGGACGCCGGCATGCAGCACGAAGCCGGCCCGGTTCACCGCGTGGCGACCCTCGACGACCGTCCCCTCATGGTCGACCAGGATCAGGTTGGAGACGCGCACATGGGCGAAGTGCACCGCCATCGGATTGGTCCAGTAGAGCTCCGGCCGCTCCGGGTCGCGGATCGTCAGGTGGCCGGCGAAGCCATAGTCGAAGCCCTCCAGCGCGAAGGCCCGGCAGGCCGCGACCAGGCGCTGCTTGCGGTGCTGGCGCTCCTCCGCCGCCGTCTCGAAGACGGGCTTCTCGGGAAAGATCAGCCCTTCCTGCTCGGGCTGGTAGATCGACTCACGATGGCCGAGATCGAGCATGTCCTCACCTGTTCCGTGTCGCCTGTCTCAATTCAGAACTGCCGCAGCAGCCGGTCGATGTAGTCGAGTTCGTCGCGCGGGCGGTCGCGCTCGCCGGCGCGGCGGCGCAGTTCGTCCAGGATGTCGCGCACCCGCTCCGTCGGTCCGACATCGGGAATGTCGACGGGCGAGGTGTCGAAGCCGCCCTCGCCATTGGGCGTGCGGCCGAGAGGGTCCTCGCCCGGACGCCGCTGCGGGAAGGGCTGGCCCATGCCGCTGCCCTGCTCGGCCATCTGCTCCATCAGCTGGTCGGCGAACTGCTGCAGGCCCTGCTGCAACTGGTCCAGCGCCTCGGCCTGCGGCCCGACGGCGTCGCCGGGCTGGCCCTGGCCCAGCGCCTGCTCGGCCTGGCGCATGGAGAGTTCCGCCTGGCCCAGGCCCTGCGGCAGCTCGCCCAGCATGTCGGCGAGATCGGCCATCGACTGGCCCAGCTGGCGGCGCAGCTGCTCCTGGACCTGGCGCGCCTCCTCGCCGAAGCTCTGATTGTCGCCCGCCTGCCCGCGTTGCGCCTGATCGAAGGTCTGGTCCATCAGCCGCTGCTGCATCTCCGCCAGGTTCTGCAAATCCTGCAGCATCTGCATGGCCTGGCCCTGCTGGCCCTGCTGCGGCGACAGGCCGGGGGTCATGCCCTCCATCATGCGCTGCAGTTCGGACAACAGCTGCTCGGCCTCCTCGCGCGCGCCGGACCGGCTCAGATTCTCCAACTGGTCGAGCAGGTCGTCGAGCCCCTCCCGGTCGATCATCTGCGAGGGGTCGCTGAAGGGCAGCTGATCGAGGGTCAACTCGCCCGATTGCAGGCGCTCCATCAGGTCGCGCTGCATGGCCTCCAGATAGGCGTCCATGGCCTCGCGCAGTTCCGCCATCAGGCGCGCGATCTCCTCGTCCGAGGCGCCGTTCTCCAGCGCCTCGCGCAGGGCCTGCTCGGCCTGGCGCAGGCGCAGCTGGGCCAGCGCCAGATCGCCGCCGTCGAGACGCAGCGCGGTCTGCCAGAGCAGGCCCGCGACTTCAAGAACGGGCGCCTCCTGCCAACTCTCCAGCGCGTCCAGGCGGCGCGCGGCGGTGCGCAGGGCGAGGAACACGGTGACGTCGTCATTGTAGCGGCGCGGCGCCGCGGCGAGGTCCGTCAGCACCTCCGACACCAGCGGCAGGGCCTCGGCGTCCTGCAGCATGCGCCGGCGCATGTCGGCAATGGCGGCGGCCACCGGGTGGGCGAAGTCGCGCACCGGCAGCACCAGCTCGATCGGCTCGCTGACCGCCTCGCCCAGGGCATCGCTGGCGCGGATTTCCAGCCGTGCGGGCAGGCCGGACCAGGGGTGCGCCGCCAGGTCCTCGAAACGGGTGCCACCCATCTCCGGCAGCGGCAGCGGCGGTTCGGAGAGGCCGAGTTCCCAGCGTTCGCGACCCGGCACCGCGGGGGCGTCCGGCCCCAGCGTGATGTCGAGATGGGCGGCGACGACGCCGTAGTCGTCCGTCGCCGACCAGCCGAACTCCACCACGCCACCCGGCAGGGTGCCGAGGTCGCCGACGAACGCCACTGTGGGCCGGCTGTCGGGGATGATCTCGTAGTGCCAGGCGGCCTCGCCCATCGGGCTGGAGAGGCTGAGCCGGGCATCCGCCTCGGCCGTGACCGTGGCCTCGAGATTGGCGTTGTCCAGCCGCTCGAGCGCCAGCGGCGCGCCGTCGAGCGTGGCGCTCGCCTCGCCCGCGCCGCTGACGCGCAGCAGCACCTCGCTGCCCTCGGGCACCCGGATCGCCTCGTCCTGCGGGCCCATCGGCGCGTGCTGGCTGGCCAGCAGCCGGGTATAGGCGGGCGGGGTGACGATGATGTCGGTGGCGAAGGGCACGCCCTCGGCGGCCGCCGTGGGGGCGGCCGGCTCGAAGGCCGTGGCCAGGCGATAGCGCCAGTCGCCGCCGGCGGCGAAGAGGCCGATGACGAGCAGCAGGCCGAGCGCGCCGCGCAGGGCGTAGCGGTCGCGCTCGCCCAGACCCGGACGGGGCCAGCCGGCGCGCAGGCGATGCGCGGACCGCCGCAGCAGTTCGCCGCGCGCGCGCCAGAGCTGGCTGGCGGTGGGGTCGGTGCGGCCCAGCGCCTGCTCGTCCAGGGCCTCGGTCAGCGGCCGGTGGGCGAGGCTGGAGGCGCGCTCGACCCGGCGCCAGGCGCTGCGCCGGTCGGGCAGGGCGAGGCGACGCAGGCCGCGCCACAGGCTCCAGCCGAGCGCCAGGGCGAAGCCGGCGAGGTAGAGCCAGTGCGCCCACCAGGAGAGCGCCATGGGCAGGCCGATCAGGGCCAGGGCGACGAACACGAGGACGACGGCGACAGGCGGCCAGAGCAGGGGCCAGGCGTTCTCCCAGGCGGCCGCCGCCCAGGCGCGGCCGGCGGTCAGGCGGTATCGTCGGGGCAGGCGCTTGTCGGCCAATGGTCCGTCTTCCGGTCCTCGTCTGTCAGGCGCCAGCCAACCAGGGTGGCAGGCGATCGGCGTCGATCATCTCCTGCAATGTAGGCCGATTTCTGACGATGGCGAAGTCCGATCCCCGTACCAGAACCTCCGCCGGCTGCGGCCGGCTGTTGTAGGTCGAGGCCATCACCGCGCCATAGGCCCCGGCGCTGAGGAAGGCCACCCGGTCGCCGGGCGCCAGCGTCGGCAGCGGCCGCTGGCGGGCGAAGGTGTCGCCGGTCTCGCAGATCGGCCCGACCACGTCGTAGGCGGTGAGCGCGCCGCCCGACGCCGGCTCCCTGAGCGGCACCAGATCGTGCCAGGCGTCGTACAGCGCCGGGCGCAGCAGGTCGTTCATGCCGGCGTCGAGCACCAGGAACTGCCGGCTGGCGCCGCGCTTGAGATAGACCACCTCGGCCAGCAGCACGCCGGCCTCGCCGATCAGCGAGCGGCCCGGCTCCACCATCAGCGCGCAGTCGAGCGCGCCGACCGTCTCGGCGACGATGCCGGCATAGGCCTCCAGATCGGGCGCCTGGTCATTCTCGTGATAGCGGATGCCCACGCCGCCGCCGAGATCGAGGCGGTCGACGGTGTGGCCGGCGGCGCGCAGCGTGCTCACCATCTCCGCCAGCTTGGCGTAGGCCGCGCGGTAGGGGGCGAGGTCGATCAACTGGCTGCCGATATGCACGGCGATGCCGCGCAGGTCGACATGGGCCATCGCCGCCGCCTCGGCGAAGATCTCCGGCGTGCGGTCGATGTCGATGCCGAACTTGTTCTCCTTGCGCCCGGTGGTGATCTTGGCGTGGGTGTGCGCGTCGACGTCCGGGTTGACCCGGATGACGGCCGTGGCCACCCGGTCCATGCCGGCCGCCACCTGCTGCAGCGCGCGCAGTTCGCCCAGGCTCTCCACGTTGAGCTGGTGGATGCCGGCGTCCAGTGCGGCCGCCATCTCGGCCCGGGTCTTGCCGACGCCGGAGAAGACGATGCGCTCGGGCGGGACGCCGGCCGCCAGCGCCCGGCGCATCTCGCCCAGGCTGACGACGTCGGCTCCGGCGCCCAGCCCGGCGAAGGTGGCGATGACCGCCTGGTTGGAATTCGCCTTCAGCGCGTAGCAGATGCCCACGCCGAGTGGCGCCAGCACCCGCTCATAGGCGCGGTAGCGCTCGCTCATGACGGCGGTCGAGTAGACGTAGACGGGCGTGCCGACCGCCTCGGCGATGCGGTCGAGCGGGACATCCTCGACGCAGAGCGCGCCGTCGCGGTAGCGGAAGCTCATCGGAGTGCCGGCAGTGTGCGCTGGGGGGCGGGCGGCGATGGTCAGTAGGTCGGGTAGGTGCGCGGGAAGGCCGTCGGGTCGGCTCCCTCCGGCGGGTCCAGCCGCTCCGCGCGCCGGCCGCAGGCGCCGATGGCGAGCGCGGTGGCGAGCAGGACGAGGACCGACAGTCTCAGGGGCCGGCGCAAGAGGGAGCGCATGGGACGGATCTCCTATTCCGGTGGGTCGGCGAGGAAGCGCCGGCGAGCCTCGGCCACCGCCTCGCGCACGCGCACGGGCGCGGTGCCGCCCGCGGACAGGCGGCTGGCGACGGAGGCCTCGACGCTGAGCACCGTGAACACGTCCCGCGTGATGCGCGGTTCCACCGCCTGCATGTCGGTCAGCGCCAGGCCGTCGAGGTCGACCTGCCGCTCCTCGGCCAGTTTGACGATGCGCCCGGTGACGTGGTGCGCCTCGCGGAACGGCATGCCCAGCGTGCGCACCAGCCAGTCCGCGAGGTCGGTCGCCGTCGGGAAGCCGGCGGTGGCGGCGCGGCGCATGCGGTCGGGATTGACGGTCAGGTCGTCGATCATGCCGGTCATCGCGGCCAGTGCCAGCATGATCGTCTCGTCGGCGTCGAACAGCGGTTCCTTGTCCTCCTGCATGTCCTTCTGATAGGTCAGCGGCAGCCCCTTCATCACCGTCAGCGTGCCCATCAAATGGCCGAACAGGCGCCCCGTCTTGGCGCGGATCAGCTCCGCGGCGTCGGGGTTGCGCTTCTGCGGCATGATGGAGGAGCCGGTGGAGAACGCGTCGGACAGGCGCACGAAGCCGAACTGGGCGGAGGTCCAGATCACCAGCTCCTCGGCGAGGCGCGACAGGTGCATGGCGATCAGCGAGACTGCCGCCAGGTACTCGATGGCGAAATCGCGGTCCGAGACGCTGTCGAGCGAGTTGGCCGTCGGCCGGTCGAAGCCGAGCGCCGTGGCCGTCGCCGCGCGGTCGATGGGGAAGGGCGTGCCGGCCAGGGCCGCCGCCCCCAGCGGACATTCGTTGAGACGTGCGCGGGCATCGCGTACCCGGCCGCGGTCACGGCCCAGCATCTCGACATAGGCCAGCATGTGGTGGCCGAAGGTCACCGGCTGGGCCGCCTGCAGATGGGTGAAGCCGGGCATCACCGTGTCGGCGTGACGCGCCGCCTGGCCGATCAGCGCCGCCTGCAGGGCCTGCAGCCCGTCTTCCAGACGGTCGAGCGCGTCGCGGACATAGAGGCGCACATCGGTCGCCACCTGGTCGTTGCGGCTGCGCGCGGTGTGCAGGCGGCCGGCCGCCGCGCCGATGCGCTCGGCCAGGGCGGACTCCACGTTCATGTGGATGTCCTCCAACCGGGTGGAGAAGGCGAGGCGCCCGGCCTCGATATCCGCAAGCACCACGTCCAGGCCGTCCTGGATGGCCCGCGCGTCCTCGGCCGTGATGATGCCCTGGGCGCCCAACATGGCGGCGTGCGCCTTCGATCCGGCGATGTCCTGGCGGGCCAGTTTGCGGTCGAAGTCGATGGAGGCGTTGATCTTTTCCATGATCGCCGACGGGCCCGCGGCGAAACGACCACCCCACAGCGTGTTGCGGCCGCCCTCCTCCGACTTGTGTTCCTCGCGGGCGTTCGTATCTGTGGGGGACATATCGACGACGTTTCTCTGTGGGGGTCCGATGCGGCGCGCTTTGCTTCTCGGCGGTGGTGCGGCGGCGGCCGTCGCGGCGGCAGTGGCGGCCTACCTTGCCATGGACGGCGGCCCCGATGGTCCGCCGCTCTCCGGCACGGTCGCCGCCTTCGCCGCCACCGCGCCGGAGGCCGCGCCTGACATTACCTTCTCCGACGCGGGCGGCAACACCCTGACCCTTGACGATTTCGCCGGTCAGGTCGTCCTGCTGAACTTCTGGGCCACCTGGTGCGCGCCCTGCGTGCGCGAGATGCCGGCGCTGGACCGGGTGCAGCGGTCACTGGGCGAGGAGGGGCTGGCCGTGCTGGCGCTCGGCCTCGACCAGGACGGCCTCGACGCCATCGAACCGTTCTTCCGCGAACACGATCTCGACAATCTGGCGATCTATCTGGACCCGGCCTACGCCACGCCCGCGCCGTTCGGCGTGGTCGGCCTGCCGACCACGGTGGTCGTCGACCGGGAGGGCCGTGTCGTCGGCCGCCTCGACGGCTGGGCGGAATGGGATTCGCCCGAAGCCGAGGCGCTGTTGCGTCACTACCTCGGACCGTCTGGATGAAGCGCCGAACGCTCCTGACGACACTCGCCGGAGCACCTTGCCTGCTGCCCCTGCCGGCCGGGGCCCAGCGGGCGCCGCTCTACGACATGCGCGAACTGGTCTCGGACATGGCGCCGGTCGACCTCGCTCCGCTCAGCCTGACCACGCTGGAAGGCGAGACCGAGCCCTTCACCGTCTATCGGGGCAATCTGGTCATCCTCAACATCTGGGCCACCTGGTGTCCGCCGTGCATCTGGGAGCTGCCGTCGCTGGGCAGGCTGGCCGACGCGTTGGGCGACCGGGGTCTGCGGGTGATCGCCGCCTCCATCGACGGCGACGGCATCGAGGCGGTGCGCACGTTCCTCACCCGTCAGCCGGTCGAGGGGCCGCTGTTCCGGCACATGGGCGCCGACGGACAGGCGATGTTCCCGGTGATCGGCAGCTTGCCGGTCACCTTCATCGTGCTCCCGGACCTGCGGGCGGTGGCCCGGGTCGACCAGCCGATCCAGTGGGACACGCCGGAGGTCAGGCGCCGCGTCGCCGGCTGGCTCGACGATCACGTCGCCGGCTGAGCCGCGAGGTCAGACGGGCGTCTCCAGCCCCTCGACGAGGATCATGGCGCCGTCGGCGCTGTCCAGGCGAAGCTGCTTCACCGGGCCGTATTCGGGGTCGTCGTAGAAGGCCTGGGCGGCGTCCATCGAGGGGAACTCGATGATCACGATCCGCTCCGGCCGCCAGTCGCCCTCCCAGGTCCGGACCTCGCCGCCGCGCGTGCGATAGACGCCACCATGCTTCTTGACGAGCGGCACCACGGCCTTGCGGTACTCGACCGCCTTCTCGGGGTCGGTGGTCCGGAGGTCGGCGATCAGATAGGCGGACATGGCGCGGTTCTCCCTCGGCGATGGCTGCCGCGTTCTCGCGGCGGCCGGAGTTTAGCGCGTGGGTACCGGCTGGTCGCCCGAATAGTCGTAGAAGCCGCGCCCGACCTTGCGGCCGAGCCAGCCCGCCTCGACATATTTCACCAGCAGCGGGCAGGGCCGGTACTTGCTGTCCGCCAGCCCGTCATAGAGCACGTTCATGATCGACAGGCAGGTGTCGAGGCCGATGAAATCCGCCAGTTCCAGCGGGCCCATCGGGTGGTTGGCGCCGAGCTTCATGGCGGTGTCGATGGCCTCGACGGAACCCACACCCTCGTAGAGCGTGTAGACCGCCTCGTTGATCATCGGCAGCAGGATGCGGTTGACGATGAAGGCGGGAAAGTCCTCCGCCACCGCCGGCGTCTTGCCGAGCTTGACCGCCAGGTCGCGCACCGTGGTGAAGGTGGCCTCGTCCGTGGCGATGCCGCGGATGATCTCGACCAGCTTCATCACCGGGACCGGGTTCATGAAATGCATGCCGATGAACTTCTCGGCCCGGCCGGTGGTCGCCGCCATGCGGGTGATCGAGATCGAGGAGGTGTTGGTGGCGATGATCGCCTCGTCGGCGAGGTGCGGCACCAGGTTCTTGAAGATCGAGCGCTTGATCTCCTCGTTCTCCGTCGCCGCCTCGATCACCAGCTGGCAGTCGCCGAACGGCTCGTAGGCGGTAGCGGTGTGGATGCGCTGCAGGGCGGCCGCCTTGTCCGCGGCCTCCAGCTGCTGCTTGCCGACCTGCCGCTCCAGCAGGTGGTCGATGCGCCCGACGGCCTTGTCGATCTGCTCCTGCTCGAGGTCCATGAGCCGCACGTCGTAGCCGGCGACGGCGCATACCTGGGCGATGCCGCTGCCCATCTGTCCCGCGCCGATAATGCCGATCGTCTGGATCTCGCCCGCCTGGGCCATCGGTTTCCTCCGCCTCTCCAAGGCTGTTTCATGCTGCCGCGGCACCGTTATACCGCACTGCAAAAAAGTGGAGGCGGAGCCTACGGGCGCCCCGGAACCTTGTCAATCTGGTCGGCACGGCACGCGGTTCGCCGCCGCGGGCCTCAGCGGGTCAGGAAGGCCAGCGCCGCGAAGCCGATGGTGGCGGCCTGCATCATCACCCGCCAGCGCATCAGGCGATTGCCGTATTTGCGGTTGAACTCGCCGGCGCTGGCCATGCCGACAAGGCCGACGCCGAGGATGACCAGCGTGCCGATGCCGCTGGCGATCGCCAGGATGAAGAAGACCGTGTTCATGTCTGGGGACTATAGGCGCCGTGGCGCCGATTGCCAGGGCCGGCTTGTGCGGCGCCGCCATGTTCGCGACGCGGGGGCTGGCGCCAGCGCCGCCGGGACGGCACTCTGGCCGCCATGATCGACGCAGACGAGACGGCCGCACCGACCCCGCCGATCCGCTATCCGCGCTGGCTCCAGGCGCTGTCCTGGGCCTGCGGCATCGCCATTCCGGTCGCCGTCGTCGGCACGGCGAGCGGCCTGCCCGAAACCAGCTTCGGCGAGCGGGTCGTCGCCGGCTTCCTGCTGGTCACGGTGAATGCGGGCTATTTCGCCGCACCGCTGCTGGCCGGCCGCAACGCCGTCGCCAGCTTCCTGGCCGCCCTGCTGCTGCTGGTCGGGGTGGCGGGCTGGACCAGCCTGTTCGTGCCGGATGCCTTCGCCAGCGACGCGCCGGGATTTCCCTGGATGGCCTTGCTCGCGGCGGCGTCACTGGGCGCGCTGACCGGTGGCGCGATCGTCGTCTTCCGGCACTTCCGTCGGCTCTACAACTGACGCTCCTGCCCAAGCGCGGATCATCCCTTGACGGAATCGCGGGAGCGCTTCCATCAAACCGTGGGATCAAACACCTAGGCCGCGCCTTCAGGGGCGGCGGCCGGGCAGCGGCACCGTCGCCAGCTCGACCGGCAGGGGCAGCGGTCCGGCGACCGTCGTGCCGGCCTGGACGTTTGCGTCCTCATCGGCATCGGCCAGCGAGGGCTCGGGCAGGGCCGCAACCTCGCTGCTGATCGCCGCGCCACCGATGGCGGCCACTGTCGTGGTCCCGGTCGCATCGGCCACGTCGCTGCCGACCGGCGGACCGGCGGCGATCGTCGCCGCCGCCGTGCCGCTGGCCGCGATTTCGGGTGCGGGCTCATCGGCGTCGGTATCGCCCTGGGCCTCGACGCCCTCGTCGGCGTCACCGGCGACTGTCACCGGCTGCTGGGCGAGGGCGATGGCCGCGCTCGTGCCGAGGGTGCCTGGCCGGCGCACCGGCAGGGGCGGCACGAAGGGGGCGCCGGCGGTCTGCGTCTCGGTCTCGGCATCCTCGACCGGCGGTTCCGGCGCGTTGCGGATAAAGATCGACGGATCGACGGTCGTGCTCGCTGTCGACGGCAGGGCGGCGGCCGCCAGCGTGGTGCCGGCTGTGCCTGGCCGGCGCTGCGGCACGGGGATTTCTTCCCAGGTCGAGGGATCGTCGCGGACCTCCAGCTCGGTCACCGTGCTGGCGCTGGCGCCACTGCCGCTGGGCGCGATGCCGATCGTGCCCTCGACCCGCGGGCCGCTGCTGATCGTCGCCGCCGGCGGCGCGCCGGTCGCCACCAGCTGGCCGACACTGGGGCCGAGCTGCCACACCCCACCCTCGACCCGGCAGCCGACGCCGTCGCGCTGGCCGCCGGCGGTCGCCTGGATGACGAAGTAGCGGCAGATGCGGGGCTGCGTCTCGGTGCGCACGATGGTGACGACGTCGCGGCTCGACGGCAGTTCCCGGGCGACGTTCGAACGCTCGGTCTCCAGCATCTGCTGTATGAAGCCGCGGTCGGGCGCGGACAGCGAGGCCGGATCGAAGGACTGGGCGCCGGCGGTGCCGGCGACGAGCGCGGGCAGGAGGCCGGCGAGAAGGGCCGGGCCGGGCCGGCGTGCGAGGCGTCGAATCCAGAGTGTCAGACGGTGCGCCATACGGACGTTTCCACCACTTTCCATGACCAGCAGAGCATGTCGGTGATTTGCGGCGGCATTAAGAACCATCGGACGCCGCTTGCCAAGAGCCTAGCGCCGCGATCGCCGTCGCCGCGGCCGGGACCGACGCCGCTTGTGGCCCGGCCGGCCAGCGGCTAGAGAGGGCCTGCCATGAACCCGCTCCTGCGCCATGTCCGGCGGCTCAACCGCCACGACCCCGCCCGTTTCCGCCCCGTCGTGGTCAACGGCACGGCGATCGGAAGGCTGCCGCGGCCGGCGGCGGAGATCCTGGCCCGGCAGGCCGGCTGGCGTCTGCAGCACCACGAACTGCACCTGCATGGCGACGGGCCGGTGGCGACCGGCGCGCTGCTGGCGCGCGCCCATGAGGTGCTGCGCGAGGCGGGCTGGGCGCCGCGCCTGCGCGGTGAGACCTTCGCGCTCCGGGCGCGCTGGGGCGCCCCTGTCCTGGCCCGCGCCGACCGCGCGCTGTTCGGCCTGTTCGGCTTCCCCGCCTTCGGCGTCCATCTGCACGGCCTGGTCGGGCGGGGTGACGGGACGCGCATGTGGATCGCGCGGCGCGGCTTCGACCGGCGCATCGCCCCCGGCAAGCTCGACAACATGGTGGCGGGCGGGCAGCCGGCCGGACTCGGCCTGCGCGACAACCTGATCAAGGAGGCGGGGGAGGAGGCCGGGCTGGACCCGGCGCTGGCCGGCCGGGCGCGGCCGGTCGGCATGGTGCGCTACGGCTTCGACCTGACATTGCGCCCGGATGGCTGGCCCAGCGGCTTCCGCAACGACACGCTGTTCCTCTACGAGCTGGAGATACCGGCGGAGGTGCGTCCGCGGCCCGACGCCGACGAGGTGGCGGGCTTCGCGCTCTGGCCCGTCGCCGAGGTTCTGGCACGGGTGGCGGAGACCGACGACTTCAAGTTCAACGTGCCGCTGACCATCATCGACTTCGCCTTGCGCCGCGGTCTGATCGACCCGGACGAGCCCGGCTACGACGCCATCGCCTCAGGGCTGATCCAGCCCCTCTAGCCCCTCAAGCCCCACCATCGCCCAGACCGCGGCCGGCGTCAGACCCTGCTCGCGCAGAGCGCGGATGGCGACCGCGTCGGCCCGCTTGGCCAGCCGCTCTCCGCTCGCGTCGGTGATCAGCCGATGGTGCAGGTAGTCCGGCACCGGCAGGTCGAGCAGCGCCTGCAGCAGGCGGTGCACATGGGTGCTGGCGAACAGATCCTGGCCCCTGGTCACCAGGGTCACGCCCTGGTCGGCGTCGTCGGTCACGACAGCGAGATGGTAGGCGGGCGGTCCTTCCTTGCGGGCCAGCACCACGTCGCCACCGGCCAGCGGGTCGGCCGCCACGAAACCGGCGATCCGGTCGTGCCAGGACAGCGGGCCGGTGCGGGCGAGCGCCGCGGCGACGTCGAGGCGCAGCGCATAGGCCTCGCCGGCGGCGATGCGGGCGCGCCGCTCCGCCCCGTCCAGGCCGCGGCAGGTGCCGGGGTAGACCGGTCCCTCCGGTCCGTGCGGGGCACCGCCCATGGCCGCGATCTCGGCGCGGATCTCCTTGCGGCTGCAGAAGCAGGGATAGACAAGGCCGAGCGCCTCGATCCGCGCCAGGGCGGCCCGGTAGTCGGCGAGGTGGTCGGTCTCGCGGCGCACCGGCGCCTCCCAGGCGAGGCCGAGCCAGGCCAGGTCCTCGACGATCGCCGCCTCGAACTCGGGCCGGCAGCGCGCCTCGTCGATATCGTCGATGCGCAGCAGGAAGCGCCCGCTCGCGGCCCGGGCGACGTCGAAGCCGACGCGGGCGGAATAGGCATGACCGAGATGCAGCAGCCCGGTCGGGCTCGGCGCGAAGCGGGTGACGACAGGGGTCATGGGCCCTGCTTAGCGCGTTCGGCGGGCGCCGCGAAGGGGCCGGCGGCCATCCGGTGGGGCCGGACACGCAATCGTCACCGTCCAATGGTTGACAAGCACACGGTCCCGATCGCCAAATCCGCCGCATGCAGCATCTCACGGGACCCATCGCCAAGCCGGCCGCCGGCGGTCCGCCGCGCCAGCTGGTCATCCTCCTGCACGGCTATGGCGCCGATGGGCAGGACCTGATCGACCTGGCCGGCCCGCTTGGCGGCGTCCTGCCCCACGCCCAGTTCAGCGCGCCGGACGCGCCCTGGCCGTGCGAGGGCGCCCCCTTCGGTCGCCAGTGGTTCAGCCTGCTGTCGCGCGAGGCGGGCGCGCTGTGGCAGGGCGTCGGCCGGGCTGCGCCGGCCGTGCACGCCTTCATCGACCGCGAGTTGGCGGCGCTGCGCCTGGACAGCGGCCGGCTCGCCCTGGTCGGCTTCAGCCAGGGGGCGATGCTGGCGCTTCATGTCGGTCTGTCGCGCGCCGTCGAGCCGGCCGCCGTGGCCGGGCTGAGCGGCCGTTTCGTGACCATGGGCGAGGCGCCGATGGCGGTCAGCCGGCCGCCGGTGCTGCTGCTGCACGGGCGCGCCGACGAGGTCGTGCCCTTCGCCTGCCTGGCGGAGGCGCGGGCCGGTCTGGAGCGCCGCGGCGTGGCCGTGGAGGCGCACGACCTGCCCGAAATCGGCCACTGGATCGACGCCGACGGCCTCGACATCCTCGGATCATTCCTGCAGCGTCACTTCAACGCTGCCCGATAGAGCCGTCACATTACAAGAAAATGAAATTCCAAAGCCGGCCGACACAAGATATTGCGGTCCGTTTCCAAACGCGCTATTCCCTTTGTCACTATGTCGCCTGCCCTATCGACATATAGCCCAACCAGCCGCGCCGCGCACCCTGCGCGGCAGACCGGGGGCGCTGCCGCCACCTCCAGAGCGCGAACGCCACGGACGGCCCCGAGGCCAGGGGGTCGGGCGTGAGCCAGGTGGCCGAGGCCTGCCCTGCTCTCGTCCTCAACGCGGACTTCCGTCCGCTGTCCTACTTTCCGCTCTCCCTCTGGTCCTGGCAGGACGCGGTCAAGGCCGTGTTCATGGACCGGGTGCAGATCGTCGCGGAGTACGAGCACCGGGTGCACAGCCCCTCCTTCGAGATGCGGCTGCCCAGCGTCATCTCGCTCAGGGAGTATGTCACGCCGCACCGCCGGCCGGCCTTCACGCGCTTCAACGTGTTCCTGCGCGACCGCTTCTCCTGCCAGTATTGCGGCGACCGCTTTCCGGCCCACGACCTGACCTTCGACCACGTGATCCCGCGTTCGCGCGGCGGCCGCACCACCTGGCAGAACGTCGTCGCGGCCTGTTCGTCGTGCAACCTGGCGAAGGGCAACCGCATGCCGCGCGACTGCGACATGCTGCCCCTGCAGGAGCCCGTCCAGCCCACGGCCTTCGAGCTTCAGGACAATGGCCGTGCCTTCCCGCCCAACTTCCTGCACGAGAGTTGGCGGGACTTCCTCTACTGGGATTCGGAGCTCGATCCTTGGTAGCGACGCCCCTCGGATAGCCCAACAAGGGAGGAGACGTAGCCTTGACCCTTGCACCCGCGCCGCATGGCCCCCGGTTCAATCGTCGTCACCGCTACTCGCCCTTCGCCCTGAAATCCACCCGATCACCCATCTGGATCCCCCGGCCCGCCCGGCCGGGCGCGGCTAAAACCTTTCAGCGAGCCAGATTGCCGCCCGCGAACCCCGCCTGATCACGGCGGACAGCGCCCGGTAGGCGGGCGCCTGCTCGGCCTCGTGGGCGAGGCCGATGTCGCGGTGCTCGACCTCCTCGGCCTGGAAATCCTCGATCATGGCGACGAGCTCGGGCTCGCTCTCGCGCAAGGCCTCGGCCTGGCGGGCGTAGTGCTCGTCGATCACCTCCTCGACGGCGACGGTGCAGGCCATCGCCGCCCGCTCGCCCAGAAGCGCCGTGCCGGCGCCCAGCGCGAAGCCGGCGACATGCCACACCGGGTGCAGGATCGAGGGGCGGGCGCCGCGCGCGGCGATCAGCTTCTCGAACGCCTCCAGATGGCGGGCCTCCTGCTCGGCCATGTGCTCGATCACCGGCCGCGTGGCGGACTGCCCGAGCACGGCCAGCTGGCCCTCGTAGATGCGCTTGGCGCCGTACTCCCCGGCATGGTCGACGCGCACCACGCGGTCGATCAGGGCCTGGCCGCGCGGCTCGCCCGGCGGCCGTCCGGCGCCCGGCCGCGGCCGGCCGGCCTTCGCCTGCGGTCCTCCGGTATCCGCCCGCTTGCGTCGGGCGCCCGCCTTCGAGGCCGTCTTCGAGGCCGCCTGCGCGGTCGTGCGTCGCTTGGTCGCCATCGTCCCGGCTCCTCTCGGTCCCGTCACACCGGCGGCTGGCGCGTCAGCCGCACCGCGCCGGCGATCGCCAGCACGCCCGCCACCAGGGAGATAAGGAAGTTGTAGCCGGCCATCGAGATGCCGAACAGCGACCAGGCCACTTCGTCGCAGCGCACCACGGGCGTGGCCAGCAGCTGCTGGGTGAGGTCGCTGACCGTGCCGCCGGAAAGGGCGGAGGAGCCGCATTCCGCCGTGCCCTCCCACCAGCGCTGCTCGACCCCGACATGGAAGGCGGCGATGGCCCCGCCCGCCAGCATCACCACGCCGCCGAGACCGGTGACGAAGCCGGCCAGCCAGTCGTGCCCGCGGGCCAGCAGGATCACCGCGACGATGCCGATGGCGATGACGATGCCCCAGGGCCAGCGCTGGTATAGGCACAGGATGCAGGGCTGCAGCCCGCCCAGGTACTGGAAGACCAGCGCCGCGCCCAGCATGGCCACGGCCAGCGCGATCATCCACAGGGGCGTCATGCGCAGGAAGGAGATCATCGGCGAACCATCTCGGTCAGGTCCCTGTCGGGGTCAGGCGACATAGGCGACGGCCACGAAGCCGCCGATCAGCAGCACCATGAATATGGTGACCACAAGGCCGAAGCGCCGCTCGATGAAGTCGCGGATCGGCGGGCCGAACCACCACAGCAGCAGGGCCACGGCGTAGAAGCGGATGCCCCGCGCCACCACCGAGGCGGCGATGAAGACCCAGGGGTCGAGCGCCACCACCCCGGACATGATGGTGATCAGCTTGTAGGGGAAGGGCGTGATGCCGAAAAACAGCACGATCCAGGCGCCCCAGTCGTTATAGGCGCCGGCGAACTCCTCCATCTGCGCCTGCCAGCCGTAGAAGGCGACGAGGCGCTCGCCCACCGTCTCCCACAGGAAATAGCCGATGCCGTAGCCGGCGATGCCGCCCAGGACCGAGGCCACGGTGGCCACCCCGGCCATGGCGAAGGCGCGGTCGCGGGCGGCCAGCACCATCGGGATCAGCAGCACGTCCGGCGGGATCGGGAAGAACGAGCTCTCGATGAAGGCGATGATGGCGAGCGCCCACATGGCCTCCCGGCGCATGCCGAGCGAGAGGGTCCAGTCGTAGAGGCGTCTGAGCACGGGCGGCGATCCGGGAGGGGGAGACGGTCCGGGATGGGCGGGCGGTCCGCGAGGTCGGGCGGCGCCCAAGCCCATAGCAGGACAGGTGCCGCGAAGTCCATCGGCGCCGGTCCATCGACGCCGGTCCATCGACGCCGGCCGGCACGCAGCCGCCGCCGGACCGATCGGGCCCGGCGCCGATTGACCCGCCGCTTCGTCGGGCTATGATGCCGCCGGCCTCACCGGAGCGGGCCCCGCCGCCCGCCCCGACACGGTGCCCCTGTGGCGGAATCGGTAGACGCGGCAGACTCAAAATCTGTTGCCGGCAACGGCGTGGGAGTTCGAGTCTCCCCGGGGGCACCAAGGGCCAATCGCCAAGCCATCGTACGCTCGCACGCCGTCGCGACCGCTTGGACCATCGCCGCTGGCGAAGCTGGACGGGTCTGCCTATGTTGCGGGGCGGCAAGGCCCGAAGCGACAGACCAGAGGCGGCGCTCCCCGAACCGCGACGCCTTACACCGCAGCACCAGGAGAGCCCCATGACCCCCGGCGACAAGGACGCGCTGATCATCGTCGACGTGCAGAACGATTTCTGCCCGGGCGGCGGCCTCGAGGTGGCGGAGGGGGACCAGGTGGTGCCACTCGCCAACCGGCTGGCGCCGCGCTTCAGGACGGTGGTGCTGACCCAGGACTGGCATCCGGCCGACCACCTCTCCTTCGCCTCCAATCACGAGGACGCCCGGCCGTTCGAGCAGGTGGAGGTCGACTACGGCCAGCAGATCCTCTGGCCCGACCACTGCGTCCAGGGCACCAGGGGGGCGGAATTCCACCCCGACCTCGACACCGGCGTGGCGGAGCTGATCATCCGCAAGGGCTTCCGCAAGGATATCGACAGCTATTCCGCCTTCCGCGAGAACGACGGCCGCACCCGCACCGGCCTCGACGGCTTCCTGAAGGAGGTCGGCATCGAGCGGGTTTTCCTGCTCGGCCTCGCCTACGACGTCTGCGTGCGCTACTCGGCCGAGGACGCGGCGGAGGCGGGCTACGACACCTTCGTCATCGAGGACGCCTGCCGCGCGGTCGGCATGGACGGTGCCGTCGAGGCGACCGAGAAGAGCTTCGCCGAGCGCGGCATCCGGCGCATCCAGTCCGAGGACTTCCGGTAAGGGCCTCGCCGGCGTCTGGGGCGGGGTCTCACCGGCGCTGGGTATTGGGTCTCGCCGAAGGGCGGCCGGTCCCGGGTCTGCGGCGCGTCACCGGCGTGACGCACCGCGCACGGGACGACGCTGTCGGTGACCCAATGAACCTGGTCGTCCCGGAACCGCAGGCGAAGCCGAGGATATCCGGGACCGGCCGGTCGTCATCGCGGGTGGTGAGGGCGGTACCAATCCGGCTCACGCCCAATGGTCACCGGTCCCGGGTCTGCGAAGCGGCACCACGCGCCGCATCGCGCCCGGGACGACGCGGTTGTTGTCGCTCAACCGCTTCGCCGTCACTCCGGCAGCGGCATCAGGATCACGCGGTTCTCGGTGAGGATGGGGATGGCGAGCAGGCCGGCCGCCCCGCCGGCGTCTGTTGCGGCGCCGATCTCGGCGTCGATGTCGGCGGGCGAGGCGAGGCCGTCCACCACCGTCGTGATCCCGCCATCGGCGGCGACGCGGAAGACCGCGCCGGCCTCCCAGCTGGAGACCAGCAGGCTGCCGTCGGCGAGCGGCACCAGGCCGTCGAGCCGGCCGGCCGGCAGGTCCGCCACCGTCGTCGGGGCGCCGTCCTCGGCGATGGCGAGGATGCGGGCCGCGTCCAACGTGGCGACCAGCAGCCGGCCGCTGCCGTCGACCGCGACGCCGTTCGGGCGGACGAGGTCGGCCCCCTCGGCCACGGTCTCCATGCCGCCATCGGCATCGACCGCCAGCAGCCGGCCCGACGTGTCGCTGGCGCCGCTGTCGCTGACATAGAGGGTGCCGTCCTCGAACCACAGGTCGTTGAGGAAGACGGCGTCGGCCACCTCCAGCACCGCCGACGGCTCGCCGGTCTCGATCAAGAAGGCGCGCAGGCGGTCGATGTCGCTGACTAGGAGGAAGCCGTCCGGGGTCAGCGCCATGCCCTTCGGCGCGTCGAGGCGCACCGAGTCGGTGGCGCCGTCGATCCAGTGGCTTTCCACGCTCATGTCGTCGAGGTTGATGCGGCTGATGAAGCCGTTGTCGTCGGCCTCGCCCGGGCCGCCATTGATGTTGGCGACGTAGACGACACCGCGCGCGCGATCGATCAGCACGCTCTCCGGCGCGGCGAAGCCGGTGAGGGAGACCATGCCCTCCGGCGCCGTCGGCGCGGTCGATTCCGGGTCGGTCGTGTCCTGGTCGGTCGGGTCCTGGTCGGTCGTGTCCTGGGCGAAGACGGCCGGCGCGGCCGAGGCCGCGAGCCAGGCGAGGGCGACGGCGAGCACGGCATCCGACGGGCGGCGGCGCATCTGTCGCGAGCGGGCTGGTCCGCCCTTCTGCATCGGCTCGATCCACGTTAGCGTTGCGGTTTGGTGATTCTTACGTCGAACCGGGTCCCGAGGTCCATGGCGATACCCGACTGCCGCCGGCCGCAGGCCGCCACGCCGCTGGAGCCGGCCATCCAGCACCACGCGTTCCTGCTTCTCGCCGCCCTGCTTGCGCTCGCGTCCTTCCTCGTCGCGCCGCCGGCCGCCGCCGACGAGATCGAGGAGATGACCGAGGCGGCGCTGATCGACCATCTCGGCCTCGGCGAGGCGCGCGTGGGCTATGTGCTGTTCGACCTGGAGACGGGCGAGAGGCTGGCCGAGCGCGACGCCGACGGCCTGTTCATTCCGGCCTCGGTGATCAAGCTGCCGACGGCGATTGCCGCGCTCGACATCCTCGGTCCCGACTACCGGTTCCGCACCAGCCTGCACACCACCGGCGAGGTGCGCGACGGCATCCTGCAGGGCGATGTGATCCTGCGCGGCGGCGGCGATCCGTTCCTGTTCAGCGATCACCTGCAGCTCCTCGCCCAGCGCCTGGCGAGCGGCGGCATCCGCTCGATCGCTGGCAACTTCGTCTACGACTCGACGCTGCTGACCGAGACGCCGCAGATCGACCCGACGCAGCCGGTGGCGGTCGCCTACAACACCGCCGTGGCCGCCCTGTCGGTCAATTTCAACCAGGTGCGCCTGCGCTGGGAGGGCATCGGCGAGGCCCTGGACGGCGAGATCGTCGCGGTCACCGACAATCTGCAGATCCCGGTGCCCGCCATCCGGGTGTCCAGCGCGCCCGCCGGCACGCCGGCCGGCACGCCCTTCCTGCGCCAGACGAACATCTCGCCCGATGGCTGGATGCTGTCACCGGACCTGCCGGCGGAGGGCGAGGACTGGCTGCCCGTGGCCAACCCGCCGGCCCTGGCCGCGACCCTGTTCCAGATCCTCGCCGCCGAGGAGGGCGTGAGCCTGCCCGACCCGGTGCGGGGCGTGGTGCCAGCCGGCGCGCGCGAGATCGCGGTGCATGAGAGCGCCCGGCTCTGGGTGATCCTGCGCGAGGTGCTGCGCTACTCCAACAACATGTCGGCGGAGCTGGTCGGGCAGGTGACGAGCCGGGCCCTGAACGGCGCCGCCCTGCCGCTGATGCAGTCGGCGGCCAGCCTGCAGCACTGGTTCCAGGGCCGTCTCGCCGGGGTCGACTGGACGGGGGCGCGGATGATGAACCATTCCGGCCTCTCCTCCGACAGCCGCATGTCGCCCAACCAGATGGCCGCCATCCTGGCGGACGCCTATGCCCGCGATGTCGGCGGCGACTTCCCCGGCCTGCTGCGCCAGCTCTCCTGGGCCGACGCCTTCAACGAGGACGCGCCAGAGGGGGCCGAGGAGATCGTGGTGCGCGGCAAGACCGGCACCATGCATTACGGCATGGGCCTCGCCGGGCTGATCGACACCGCCGGCGGCCGGCATCTCGGCTTCGTCTTCTTCGTCTCGGACATCGGGCGGCGCACCGCGCTCGACCGCTCGATGAACCCGCTGACCCGCTGGCCAGACCCCGACGGCCGCCGCTGGGTCGACCGGGCCCGGGTGCTGGAGCAGGAACTGGTGCGCCGCTGGGCGACCGGCTACTAGACAGGATCACGGTTTGACGGAGCCGACATCGGCTCCGTCAGACCGTGTGAATCCTGTCTATTATCAATCGATTAGTGCGGATTCACATACCTTGACGGAAGCGCTCACGCGCTTCCGTCAAGGTATGATCCGCACTGAGCGGCGCGCCCCTCGCCTGGGAGCTCATTGCGACCGCCGGGCAGTACGGCCGACAGGGGTCGACTAACCGCCACCGGCGCCAGTGCCGCCGATCGCCTCGGACCGGCAGGACTGCAGCGCCATGTCGAACAGCACGCGCTGGTCGGCGTCCAGCGAGGCGTAGTCGGCCACGCCCAGCACGCCGATGGTCTCCACCTCGTCGCCCAGGCACTGGCAGAAGGCCGGGCAGGCATCGCCGAAATCGGCCGGCGAGCAGCTCGCCTCGCATTGCGCCACGAAGCGGTCGCGCTCGCTGGGGCCGAAACCGAAGACCGAGACGACCAGCCACAGGCCGCCGAACAGCACCGGCTGGTGCACCAGATAGATCAGCAGGCTGTTGCGCCCGGACCAGCCGAGCGCGCGGCCGGCGGGCCCCGAGGCGGGCCAGGTGCGCAAGAGCTCCGGCAGGCCGAGCTTGGCGAAGGCCATGCCCATCAGCACCGGGGCGAACCAGGGGAAGACGGGCTCGAAATCGACGGTGTCGGGTGGCGGCCAGCCGAGGCCGATCCACGACAGGCCGGGCCAGGCCATGAATTCCAGCGCCACCAGGGCGTCGACGGCGAAGATCAGCGCCGCCACCGCCAGGCAGAACCACCAGCGCAAGCGCAGGAAGGCGAGGCCGAAGACGCTGTAGACGGCGATGGCGTGCAGGATGCCGAAGAAGACGAAGCTCTGCGGGATGACGATGGCCGTCGCCAGGCTGACCGCCAGCGCCCCCATGGCGATGAAGGCGAGGCGGCGCCAGAAGACCTCGCGGCGGAAGCCGGCGTGATGGGCCAGCACCAGGCCGACGCCGACCAGGAACAAGAAGCTGCCGGCGATCAGCACCCGGAAGACCTTCCAGCCGGTCCCGTCGTCGATGTTCCAGGCGACCAGGCCGAAGAAGTCGATGTCCCAGCAGAAGTGGTAGACCACCATCGCCACGATCGCCAGGCCGCGCGCCGCGTCGAGGGCGGCGATGCGGGTCTTCGGCGGCTGCGCGGCGGTCGGGGCGTAGAGGGTCATCGGGGACGGGGCGGGGAAGGCGCGAATCGGCGGGAGCACATGGGCTGACCATACCCCAATGCCGCCGCTTCGTGTCAGCCCGAGGGCAGGCGGCGGCGGAAGATTCCGTCCATCTCGATCAGCCGGGCGGTGCGCCGGTTGAAGTAGCCGGGGATGAACAGCACCGGCTCGAAGTCCCGCTCCGCCAGCCGGTCGACGATGCGGCGATAGTCGGCCGCGCCCTGGTAGACCGGCACGATGGACAGCTCGAGCTGGATCAGCACCAGGCGGTCGAGCACGTCGCTGGCGCCGTCGAGGATGCGCTCCTCCGCGCCCTGGGCGTCGACCTTCAGCATCACCGAGACGGCATTGCCGGCGAGCTCGGCGAAGACGGCGTCGAGCGGCCGGGTCTCGACGGTCACGCGCTCGACGTGGCGGGCGCTGTCCAGCAGCTCCGCCATCTCCGGCCGGAACTCCAGCAGCGAGCTCATCGGCCCGTTGCCCGAGACGTGGAACACGGCCTCGCCCGCCCCGTCGGCCAGCGCGAAGGGGGGCGCCAGGTCCCACAGCGGATCGGCGGCGACGGCCCGGGCCAGCACGTCGCGCGCCGCCGGCAGCGGCTCGATCGAGACGATGCGGCCGCCGTAGCCGGTCTCGCGCAGGCGCCGGCCGTACTGTCCCTCGAAGGCGCCGACATCGATCACCAGGTCGATCTCGTTGGCCTCGATCACGCGGGCGAGGTTGCGGGTGTTCTTCGAGATCGTGGGACCGTCGCCGCTCATCGGCGGCCGAGATGCTTGAGGAAGTGAAACTCGACCGTGTCCGACTTGTCCGCCAGCACGCGCGTGTCCGCCAGGCGCAGATAGCCCAGCTTCTCGTAGGTCGCGTGCGCCTCCAGGAAGCGGGTGTCGCTCCACAGGTCGATGTAGGAGGCACCACGCTCCCGCGCGAAGGCCTCGACCAGGGCGATCAGCCGGCGGGCGAGACCGCGGCGCCGGTGGTCGGCGCGGACATAGAGCTTGATCAGTTCCACCCCGGCGCCGTCACCGCGCGGCACCGCGCCGACCGAGGCGGCGATGCCGCCCGCGCCATCCTCGACCACCCAGAAGCGGCCGTTCCTCGCCGCGACATGGCTGGCGATGGCGTTGAGCTCGGGGATCTCGCCATCGACGTCGAGCACGCAGCCCGGATACTCGGCGAAGCAGCCGCCGATCAGCGCGATCAGGCCGCCGGCGTCGCTGTCGCGGGCGGGGCGTGGCTCGGCTACGGCCGTGGCGACCGGGTCCATGTCAGATGCGGTGGCCGCGCGCGTAATCCCAGTAGAGCTCGCGCGCCCGCGAATAGATCGGGCCCGGCTGCAGGTCGCGGTCGCCGATCCGGGTATAGGCCTGCACCTTGGCGTAGTTGCCGGTGGAGAAGACCTCGTCGGCCTGGGCGACCTCCTCCGGCGCCACCCGGCGCTCCTCCACCGTCACGCCGTCGGCGCGCAGCAGCTCGATCACCCGGCGGCGGGTCACGCCGTTGAGGAAGGTGCCGTTGGGCACCGGCGTGGCGACCACGCCGTCGCGGGCGAGGAAGATGTTGGCGGTGGCGAATTCCGAAACCGCGCCCAGCGGGTCCAGCATGATGGCGTTGGCGAAGCCCTTGGTCTTTGCCTCGCGCATCGCCACCGCGGATTGCGGGTAGAGGCAGGCCGCCTTGGCCAGGGTCGGCGCCACCTCGGGTCCGGGCCGGCGCTTGGAGACCAGGCAGGCGCTGCCATGGGTGTCCGGCATCGGGCTCTCGTAGACCGACATGCAGAAGCGCGCGCTGTCCGGATCGGGGTCGACGAAGCCCGTTTCCGCCCAGATCATGGGCCGCACGTAGAGCGCGGTGTCGGCGTCGAACCGGGCGATGCCCTCGCGGGCGAGGCCGAGGAAGGTGTCGGCGTCGGTCGGCGGGTTCAGACCCAGCGCCCGGGCTGAGTTGACGATGCGCTGGCAGTGCATGTCGAGGTCGGGCGCGCAGCCGTCGAAGGCGCGGGCACCGTCGAAGACGACGGAGGCGAGCCACGACGCATGGGTCATCGGGCCCATGATCATCGGATTGCCCTCGTGCCAATCGCCGTCGACAAAGGTCCAGCTTCGTCCAGCCATGATCATCCTCTCGCGCGGGCGGGAACGCCTCGGCGCCGGTCCGCCGGGGACCGCGCGCAGCGCCACCTTAGACGCCGCCCCGGCCGGCGCCAAGGCATGCCAGACCTTCCGATCGCGACATTTTTGTACCGGGACAAACGCCGCCGGCCGGCGCCGGCGAGCCGCTACTGGCTGGCCCAGAGGATGCGGGCGATCCACTCCACCTCGGTGCGGGGGATCTCGCGGTCCTCATGCGCCGGGTTGGCGGATTTCAGCACCAGCGCGGTGTCGGACATCTGCGCCAGTTCCTTGGCCATCACCTCGCCGGAGGTGGTCCTGAGCACCACCCGGTCGCCGCGCCGGACCTCGGAGTCGGGCGAGACGATAATGATGTCGCCGGCGCGGTAGAGCGGCTCCATGCTGTCGCCGCTGATCTCCAGCGCGTAGGCGTGCGGGTCGCCGATATCGGGGAAGCCGACCTCGTCCCAGCCGGTGCCGACGGGGTAGCCGGCATCGTCGAAATAGCCCTCCGCCCCCGCCTGGGCGTAGCCGATCACCGGCACCCGCATCAGCGGGCCGGCGCCCGGCTGGTCGCTGGTCAGGCCGGCGAACTCCGCGAAGGTCGCGCCGGTGGCCTTGAGGATCTTCGCCACGCTCTCGGTCGAGGGCCAGCGCTGCTTGCCCTGCGGCGTCTTGCGCTTCGACGGGTTGAACGTGGTCGGGTCGAGCTCCGCCCGCCGCGCCAGCCCCGAGGGGGAGAGCCCGTGCTTCGCCGCCAGGCGGTCGATCGCGCTCCAGATGTCCTTGTGTCGAAGCATGGGAAAATTATCTCATATGTCCGTCCCGCCGTCGATAGGAATATCATCATATTCCGCTTGACATAGGAATTATCACCTATAATCTGACGCCATCTTCCGGCGAATTACGCCCGGACCGACACACCTTTCCGATCCGGAGAAACGATGGCGCACGATCATGAAGCGCCGCGGCCGCCCGCCGCGGTGGACGGGGAACCCTTCGCCGACGCCAGCCAGGCCTGGTTCTGGTGCATGCAGGCTTACAAGGCCCGCTTCGACGGCGCCCGCATCAAGGCCGGCCTGGCCGAGACCGCGCGGCCCTGCGAGCCGACCGACGTGATGCGCGTGGTCGATCGCCTCTATCGCCAGCGCCGGCTGATCCCCGACCACATCGCCGTGCTCGGCCACTACGGAAGGCGCCTCTCGGCGCCGGAGCCGGAACGGCCGCGGGAGGGGCGCGCCGCCCTGCTGTGGCAGGAGGCGATGGGACGGCTCGGCCGTGCCCTGCGCGCCAAGGGCATCGTGCGATGAGCGGCGGCAGCGAGCGCACGGCCGGCGGTGAGGGCTGCACCCGCGCCTTCGTCGCCTTCGCCGGTGCCGGCAAGCGGCCGTGGTCCTGGTTGCTCAGGCCGGGCTTCCGCCACTGCTTCGTCATGCTCGACGACGGCCGCGGCTGGACCACGGTGGAGCCGCTGTCGAGCCGCATCGACGTCGTCCGCCAGCCACTGGCCCCGAGCGAGGATCTGCCGGCGCGCTATCTGCGCAAGGGCCATCTGGTGCTGCCGGCGCCGCTCGCCCGGCCGGAGCGGGCCGACTGGCCCCAGCCCCTCACCTGCGTCGCGGTGGTCAAGCGGGTGCTGGGCCTGCGCGCGCCCTTCGTGCTGACGCCGTGGCAGCTCTACCGGCATCTGCTGCGCCACCAGCCCGGGGAGGGCGGGCGATGAGCCGGCAACCGACCCCGCTGGACCCGGCCGCGCTGACCGCCCTGCTGGACCGCGCCCGGCGTCGCCGCGAGCCCTGGGTGTCGCTGTGGCGGGATGCCTACGACCATGCCCTGCCACTGCGCGGCGGGTTTGTCTGCCAGCCCATGGCGGGACGCGACGGCGCGCGCGACCTCTATGACGGCACGGCGCCGGACGCGGTCGACCAGCTGGCCGCCGCCCTGCTGGCGACGGTGACGCCGCCCTGGACCTCCTGGGTCGGCCTGGCGCCCGGACCGGAGACGGCGGCGGCGGACCGGCCGGCGCTGGCCCGGGCGCTGGACACGGTGGCGGCTGTCCTGCAGGGCCATCTCGACCGCTCCAACTTTGCCGTGGAGGCCCACCAGTGCTTCCTCGACCTGGTGGTCGGCGGCACCGCCTGCCTGCTGGTGGAGGAAGCGCCGCCGGGCGCGCTTTCCGCCTTCCGCTTCAGCGCGGTGGCGCTGGCCGACCTTATGGTCGAGGAGGGTCCGTCGGGACGGCTGGAGACGGTGGTGCGCCGCCACTGCCTGCCGGCGGACATGCTGACCGCCCGCTATCCCGCCGCCGCCGGCCTCGCCCCCTGCGAAGGGAAGGGCCGTGGCGATCCGGCGCGGACGGTCGAGATTCACGAGCTGCAGGTCGCCGACGGCCAGGGACACCGCTATGCCGCCCTGCTCGCCGATGGCACGGCGGCGCCGGCGATCCTCGCCGAGGGACGCTTCGACGAGCCCGCCTTCCTCGCCTTCCGCTGGGTCAAGGCGCCGGGCGAGGTCTATGGCCGCTCGCCGGTGATGAAGGCGCTGCCGGACATCAAGACCGCCAACAAGGTGGTGGAACTGATCCTGAAGAACGCCAGCCTGGCGGTGACCGGCATCTGGCAGGCCGACGACGACGGCGTGATCAATCCGAGCCTGATCAAGCTGGTGCCGGGCACCATCATCCCCAAGGCGGTGGGGTCGGCCGGCCTGAAGCCGCTGGAGCCGGCGGCCGATTTCGATATCGGCCAGCTCGTCCTCGACGATCTGCGTCGGCGCATCCGCTCGGCCCTGCTGGCCGACCAGCTGGCGCCGGTGGAGAGCCCGCGGCTGACCGCGACCGAGGTGCTGGAGCGCGCCGACCAGATGGCCCGGGCCCTGGGCGCGGTGCATGGCCGCCTGCTCTCGGAGTTCCTGGTGCCGCTCCTGCGGCGCACGCTCGCCATTCTGCGGCGGCGCGGCGAGGTGCCCGACATCGCGCTCGACGGCCGCCAGGTGGTGCCGGACTTCCGCTCGCCGCTGGCCCGGGCCCAGGGCGGGCGCGAGCTGCGCTCGACGCTGCTCTGGCTCGACCGGGTGGCGGCCTACGGACCGCTGGCCGAGGGCGCGGTCGACATGCCGCGCGCCATCGCCTGGCTCGGCGAGCGCCTGGGCGTGCCGGCGGCGCTGCTGCGCGGACCGGAGGCGGGGCCTTGAGCCCGGCGCCCGACACGGCCGCCGCGTCCCGCGCCGCCGCCCGCCTGTTCGCCACGCCGGACGGGCGGCTGCTGCTCGCCCATCTGCGCCGGCTGACATGCGAGCGCGTGCTGGGCCCCGAGGTCAGCGACGCGGCGCTGCGCTTCCTGGAAGGCCAGCGCGCGCTGGTGCGCCGGCTGGAATCCCTGATCGCCACCGGCCGCGAGCCGCCGGTCAGCACCCAATCGGACACCCACCAATCGGATACCCACCAATCGGAAACCCACGAGAAGGAGACAGTGACCCATGGATAGCCCGATGCCCGTCAGCGCCACGGCGGCGCCCACCGCCCCGCCGGCCCCGCCACCCGCCGCGCAGCGCCCACCCGAGGTGCCGGAGAAGTTCTGGGACGCCGAGGCCGGCCGGATCCGGGTCGAGGCGTTGCTGAAGTCCTATCTCGCGCTCGAGAGGCGGCTGTCGCAGATGGTGGCGCTGCCGACGGCGGAGAGCGGGCCGGAGGACCGGCTGCGACTCTACACGGCGCTGGGCCGGCCGCAGGGCCCGGAGGAATACGCCATCGCCTGCCCGCACGGCCTGTTCGAGCCGGATCCGGAGATCAACGCCCGCCTGTTCGAGGCCGGGATGAGCCAGGAACAGGCGCAGGCGGTCTACGACCTGGCGGCGGAGAAGATGGTGCCGCTGATGCAGGCGCTGGTCGCCGAGCTGGAAGCCGATCGGGAGATCGAGCGCCTGATGGCGGAGTTCGGCGGGCCGGAGCGCTGGGCGGAGGTCTCCCGCCAGATGCTGGCCTGGGCGGAGCGCAACCTGCCGGCCGACGCGCTGCCGGGGCTCACCACCTCCTTCGACGGGGTGATGGCGCTCTACGAGATGATGAAGAACCGCGAGCCGGCCAGCGTGGCGGATGGCGGGACGGAGGTCGACGCGTCGGGCGAGCGCGACCTGCAGGCCATGCTGCGCGACCCGCGCTACTGGCGTGACCGCGATCCGGCCTTCATCGCCAAGGTGACGGAGGGCTTCCGCCGGCTCTACCCGGAGCGCGGCTGAGCCCCGGCGGCGGCGAGCGGCAGAGTGACGCTGACCCGGAGCCCGCCCTCAGCCCGGTCGGCGAGGTCCAGGCGGCCGTTGTGGCTGGCCACGATCGACCTGACGATCGCCAGGCCCAGCCCGCTGCCGCCGGTCTCCCGGCTGCGCGAGGTCTCCAGCCGGACGAAGGGCTCGAGCACGCGCGTCCGGTCCGCCTCGGGAATGCCGGGGCCGTCGTCCTCGACCGCGACCACGGCCTCGCCGTCCTGGGCGCGCCAGGCGATGCGGGCCCGCCCGCCATAGCGCACCGCGTTGTCGACGAGATTGCCGATCGCCCGCTTCAGCGCTTCCGGCCGGCCGGCCACGGTCAGCGGGTCGGTCGCCGGGTCAGCGGTCTGCCCCCCCGCCGGCGCCACGTCCTGGCCCAGGTCGCGATAGCCGGCGATCAGGGCGGGGATCAGCCGGGCCAGGTCGACGGGCACGAAGTCCTCCTCCGACAGTTCCTCGCGCACCAGCGCGATGGTGCCGTCGATGACCGCCTCCATGTCCTTCAGGTCGGCCATGATCTTGCCCTGCAGCGCGGCGTCCTCGATGAACTCGGCGCGCAGGCGCAGCCGGGTGATGGGCGTGCGCAGGTCGTGGCCGGCGGCGGCGATCATGTGCATGCGCTCGCGCACGAAGCTCTGCAGGCGCCGCTGCATGGCGTTGAAGGTGGCCGCGGCGGTACGGATTTCCGCCGGGCCGGTGCCGTCGTCCATGGGCGGCGCGTTGAGATTGTCGCCGAGCCGCTCCGCCGCCCCGGCCAGGTCCCTCAGCGGCCGGGTGGCGCGCCGGGCCGCCCAGGTCGCCAGCAGGAGCGTGCCGCCGCCGATGCCGGCGACCAGCGCGATCAGGCTGAGCGCGCCGCGTACGAACGGCTCCTCGCCCGCGTAGTTCAGCATCAGCCAGTTGCCGTCGGCGAGCTCGATGGCGGCGATGATGCCGGGCGGCCCCTCACCGGGCCGGGCGCGGCCGATCAGCACGCCGCGGCCGGCGGCGAAGATGTCGCGCAGCGCCTCCTCGATGCGTTCGTCGATGTGCTGGTCGGAGTGGACCAGCCAGGGCGGCGGGCGGTCGACGATGGAGCCGCGCAGGTCGATCCGCTCGAGGCTGCGCAGCACGCGCCCGCGCTCGTCCGGCGAGACCGCCTCCACCGCGTCGACCACGACGGCGACCTGACGGGCCAGGGGGCGGGAGAAGCGGCCGCCGGTGTCGCCGAACAGGATCACCGTCGACAGCAGGACGCTGACCGCCAGCACGCCGGCCAGGCCGGCGATCAGGGTGAGCGTCAGCCGGCCGCGCAGGGTTCGGGGCACGAGGCGCATGGCCACCGCTCAGCGGCGCTCCACCGGCACGGCCCACTGATAGCCGCCGGTGCGCACCGTCTTGATCAGCCGCGGGCTGGCCGGCTCGTCGTCGAGCTTGCGGCGGAGCCGGCTGACCATGACGTCGATCGAGCGGTCGAAGGGACCGGCCACCCGGCCGCGCGTGAGATCGAGAAGCTGGTCGCGGGACAGTGTGCGCTGCGGCCGCTCCACCAGCACCCGCAGGAGGTCGAACTCGCCGCTGGTCCGCGGGATCTCCGCGCCGCCGATCTCGGTCAGCGTCCGCGCGCCGATGTCGAGCTGCCAGCGTTCGAAGACCAGGATCGCCGCCTCCTCCGGATCGCCGGCGGGGGCGCCGCTGCGGCGCAGCACCGCCTTGATGCGGGCCAGCAGCTCGCGCGGGTTGAAGGGCTTGCCGAGATAGTCGTCGGCGCCGACCTCCAGCCCGACGATGCGGTCGATGTCCTCGCGCATGGCGGTCAGCATGATCACCGGCACGGTCGACTGGCCGCGCAGCCTTTTGCACAGGCTGAGCCCGTCCTCGCCCGGCATCATCAGGTCGAGCACCACCAGATCGATGCGCGCGGCCTCCAGCGCCTGCATCATCTCCTGACCGTCCTTGGCGACGCTGGCGCGCAGGCCGTGCTGCGACAGGTAGCGCGAGACGAGGTCGCGGATCTCGCGGTCGTCATCGACGACCAGGACGTGCGGCTGGTGGCTTTCCATGGGCCGGACAATAGCCCGGGCGGGGCGCGCGCAAACAGACGGATTGTAACGTCCGGTGGCAGGGCGCGGCGCCGTTACACGACGTTACAATTCCGGTCCGCCGGTTCACCCTTTCTCACCAACACCGCATTGGCCGCTTACCCGTCGCTGCCAATCTCCGGGGTGTCGGACGGGCGAGGCGACCATCGCCGCGCCGGTCCCGCCAGAGACCTCGACTGTTCATTCAAACTGGAGATGAACCATGAAGCGCATGTCCCGTATCGCCGTGATCAGCGGCGTCCTGATCGCCGGAGGTGCCGGTGCCCTTGTCGCCAGCGACATCGTCGTTGCCCAGAATGCCGGTCAGAATGCAGGCCCCGCCATGGGCGAGAACGCGCCGGTGCGCGTGCTGCCGGCCGGCGGCTTCGGCGAGCGCGGCGGTCCCGGATCGGGTCCCGGCCATTGGGGCGATGGCGACCGCGACCACGGTCCGGCCCATTGGGGCGACCGCGATCGCGACGGCCGCGGCTTCGGCCCGTTCGGCGGCGGCATGTTCCGCTCGCCGGAGATGATGGCCAATCTCGGCATCGCCTTCGTCGAGACCGCGCTCGACCTCGACGCGGCGGAGAACCCGGCCTGGACCGACCTGGCCGAGGCGGTGCGCGGCGCGGCGGCGACCATGACCGAGCTGCGCGGCGAGTTCCAGACGGAGATGACCCCGCCGGAACGGGTCGCCTTCATGGAGACAGTGCTGACCGAGGCACTCGCCGACGTGCAGGCGATCAACGCCGCCTTCGGGCCGTTCTACGAGAACCTGGACGATGGCCAGCGCGAGATGGTCGACGGGCTGTTCGCCATGCTGCAGCACCATCGCGGCCACGGTCCCTTCGGTCCCGGCCCGGACGGGTCCGACGACGACAACTGAGCCGAGGGTGATCGGCGGGGCTTGACAGCTCCAGAATATATTCCTATAACTCTTCCCATCGACGCCACAACCGCGTCCTCCGGCCCGTCACCTCCCTCGGGCCGGGCGGCGCGGCGGCGACGGGCGAATGAGCCAGAGCGCGAGGCCGTCCTCCGGGTGACCGGGGGGCGGCTTCGTCGCGTTCGGGGCAACCCCCTGTCGGCCGGTGTGGTCGCGGGGTCCCGGCCAAGCCGCGGCTGTCCGGCCTGCCTTCCCACGGGGACGGGCGGCAACCGGGGACCGCGCCATCCGACCATCCCGAACGACGAGGAAACCCGATGGCGACATCCATCACCAACGCCTTCGTGAAGCAGTTCGAACGCGAGGTTCACGAGGCCTATCAGCGCATGGGCTCGAAGCTGCGGCCCACCGTGCGCTCCAAGTCGAGCGTCGTGGGCGCCAGCACCACCTTCCAGAAGGTCGGCAAGGGCACGGCGACGACCAAGACCAGGCATTCCGCCGTGACGCCGATGAACATCGACCACACGCCTGTCGAGTGCCTGCTGGCCGACTACTACGCCGGCGACTGGGTCGACAAGCTGGACGAGCTGAAGATCAACATCGACGAGCGCCAGGTGATCGCCAATGCCGGCGCCTACGCGCTGGGGCGCAAGACCGACGAGCTGATCATCGACGCTCTGGCGACGGCGGGCCAGGCGGCAGGTGCGGGCAGCGACGGCCTGACCAAGGCCAAGGTTCTGGAGGCCTTCGAGACGCTGGGCGCCGGCGACGTGCCGGACGACGGCGAGCGCTACGCCGTGGTCGGCTGGAAGCAGTGGTCCGACCTGCTGGCGATCGACGAGTTCGCGTCCTCCGACTATGTCGGCGGCGACGACCTGCCCTGGCGCGGCACCCAGGCCAAGCGCTGGCTGGGCACGCTGTGGATCCCGCATTCCGGTCTGCCGCTCGCAACCTCGGTCAGGACCTGCTTCTGGTACCACAAGACGGCCATCGGCCACGCCTCCGGCGCCGATGTGGAGACCGACATCTCCTGGCATGGCGACCGCGCGGCCCACTTCGTGAACTCGATGATGAGCCAGGGTGCCTGCCTGATCGACGATGGCGGCGTCGTCGCCCTGCCGTGCCTGGAAAGCTGAGGGAGGCGGCGATGGCGTTCGACACCCATGGCCTCAGCGTGCTGGCGCACGCCAACGGCTTCACCCTCTGGCACTACCGCACCCAGGACGCGGCGTCGAAACTGACCCAGGCGGGCTATTTCGACGAGGGCACGGCGCTGCTGCGCGACGGCGACCTGGTGCTGGTGCACGCCAATGCCGCGGGCGACCGTCCGGCGGGGCAGATCCTGATGGTGGGCCCGGTCGCGGGCGACGCCATCAAGGTCGCCTCGCTGCTGTCGGCCCGCGCCTAGCGCACCCACCCCACGACCGACGGGCCGGCCTTCGCGCCGGCCCCTTTTTTTGCTTCCACCAGGCGGAGTTCCCACACCATGACCACAACCGAGATCGGCCTGGTCAATGCCGCGCTGGCCCGCATCGGCGCGACCCCCATCGCCTCGCTGGACGATCCGGGGCACGAGGCGACCACCGCCGGCCTGCTGTTCGGGCCGACATACGAGGCGGTGCTGGCCGCCTATCCGTGGCGCCACGCCACGCGCCATGTCGCCCTGGCGCCGGCCAGCGGGCCCGGCGAGGGCGGCTTCGCCCATGCCTTCGACCTGCCGGCGGATTGTCTGCGCGTGCTGGCGCTGACGCCGCCGGGCAGCGATCTCGCCCTGCGCTACCGGCTGGCCGGCGGCATGGCGCATTGCGACCTGGCGGAGCCGGAGCTGCGCTACCTCGCCCGGGTGGCGGTCGAGACCACGCCGGCGCATGTCGCCGACGCCCTGACCGCCCGGCTGGCGGCGGAATTCGCCATCCCGATCACCGAGAGCACGAGCCGGGCGGAAAGCCTGGCCCGGCGGGCCGACGATCTGCTGGCCCGCGCCCGCCTGATCGACGGCCAGCAGGACACGCCGGGCGGCATCGCCCACTTCCCGCTGATCGAGGCGCGCGGCCGATGACCCGCCTGCGCGTCACCCAGACCAGCTTCGCCGCCGGCGAAATCGACGCCACGCTGGCCGGACGCGGCGATCTCGGCGCCTACCAGTCCGGCGCGCGGCGACTGACCAACATGGTCATCGACCCGCGCGGCGGCGTCTTCCGGCGGCCCGGCCTCGCCTTCATCGCCGACCTGCCGGACCGGCCGCGGCTGTTCGGCGCCGCGCTCGGCGGCACGACCGACGTGCTGCTGGCGATCCGCGACGGCGCCGTCGACATCTTCGAGGCCGGCGCGAAGACCGCAGAGGTGGCGGCGCCCTGGTCGGCGGGCCAGGTGCCGGGCCTGTCGCTGGCCCAGACCGCGGACGCGGTGATCGTCACCCATGGCGCCGTCCGGCCGCACCTGCTGACCCGCGCCGACGACGGCACCTGGTCGCTGAACCCGTGGACGCCGGCGGTGACCGGCGAGACCCGGCACCTGCCCTTCCACCGCTTCGTGGCGGACGACGTGCAGATCACGCTCTCGGGCAGCCATCCGGCGATCCGCCTGACGGCGTCCGCGCCGGTCTTCGAGGCCGGCCATGCGGGCGTGCATCTGTTCTTCGCCGACCAGCAGGCGCGCGTCGAGACGGTGGTCAGCCCGACCGAGGTCGACGTCACCGTGCTGGGGCCGCCCTATCCGATCAGCAAGACGAAGATCTGGTTCGAGGAGGCTTGGTCGGCGGTGCGCGGCTGGCCGGAGATCGTCACCTTCCACCAGAACCGCATGGTCATCGGCGGCTCGGCCGCGCTGCCCAACCGGTTGTGGATGTCCAAGATCGGTGACCACTTCAACTTCGACCTGGGCGCGGGCCTGGACGACGAGGCGATCGAGTTCCCGGTGCTGGCCGACCGGGCCGACCGCATCCGCGGCCTGGTCTCCGGCCCCGATTTGCAGGTCTTCACCAGCGGTGCCGAATGGGTGGTCACCGGCACGCCGATGACCCCGGCCACGGTACAGCTTTTCCGCCAGACCCAGGTCGGCAGCCCGGCCGACCGGCTGGTGCCGCCGGTGGCGGTCGACGGCGCCACGCTGTTCGCCGCGGCCTCGGGCGACCAGCTGCGCGACTTCTCCTTCGACCAGGCGGCCCAGGCCTATCAGGCGCGGGATCTGTCGCTGCTGGCGCCGCACCTGATCGCCACCCCGGTCGACATGGCCTATGACCGCCGCCGACGGCTCCTGATCGTGGCCATGGCGGACGGACCGGCGGCGCTGCTGACGCTCTACCGCGCGGAGGGCGTGGCGGGCTGGAGCCGGCTCGTCGCGCCGGCCCCGCTCGCCGCCGTGGCGGCCGCCGGAGACGACGTGTTCTGCGCCTATCCCTGGAACGGCGCCTGGCGGCTGGCGCGCCTTGATCCGGCGCTCGCGCTCGACGCCGCCGTCACCGTTCTCGCGCCCGAGCCGGCATCGGTCCATGCCGGTTTCGCGGCCCATGCCGGGAGCACCGTCCGCGTGGTCGCCGACGGCCAGGACCGGGGCGACCATCCGGTCGACGCCGGCGGCACGATCACGCTCGACACTCCGGCGACGGCGGTGACGGCGGGGCATGCCTTCAGCCACGAGGTGGAACCGCTGGCGCCCCTCGCCGTCGGACAGGGCTGGAGCCAGGGAGTGGCGCTGCGGCCCGTGGAGACGGTCCTGCGCCTCTACCGCACGGGCGCCATCCGCATCGACACCGGGGCCGGCCTGCGGGCGCTGCCCCTGCCGGGCGCCGATCCGCTGTTCGACGGGGACGTGCGCTTCCGCCATGGCGGCTGGCGCCGCTCGGCAACCACGCCGCTGTGGCGCGTGGCGCAGGACGATCCCGCGCCCTTCATGCTGCTTCTCGCAACCACGGAAATGAAAGTGAACGACTGACATGGGTGGACTGAATCCCGCAGCCTTTCTCGGATCGCTAGGAAGCCTAACACCCCTGCTGGGACTGGCCGGCGACATCTACGCAACCGAGCAGCAGGCCCGCCAGCAGCGCCGGGAACTCGACCAGGCGCAGGCGGCGGCCGATGCCGACGCCGCCGGCCGGATCGAGGCGATCCGCGCGGCGGAGGCCGACGCCAATGCGGAGCGGCAGGCGGCCCTGCGCCGGGCAATGGCGCGGCAGCGTGCCCGCCTCGGCGCCTCCGGGATCGACCTCGCCTCGGGCTCCGGCGAGGCCATCCTGCTCGGCCTGGTCGACGAGACCGAGTTGGAGCGCGACCGCGCCCGCGGCCGGGCGACCCGGGACATCGACGCCATCCGGCGGCGGCTCTCGGCGACCAGGCGGAGCAATCTGCTGGCACGGCGCCGCCTGCGGAGCGGACGACTTCTGGGGCATTTCGGCAATCTCCAGGGCTTCCTCGCCAGCCTCCCAGCACCGCTGCCAGACAGCTTCGACACAGCCGACGACGAGTGAGGATGACCGCCTCCGACAAGCGACAAAGCGATACGCAATCCGGCCTCGACACCGCGCGGCGCGAGATCGCGCAGCTGCTCTCCCCGGCGATAACCCGGGTGGCGGCGAGCTATGGCGACTTCGCCCGCCAGCTCGCCGAGGCGACGGCGAAGCCCGACGCCTTCGCCCGGCACCACCGCGCCGCCCGCACCGCGCTCGCCCATCTCGAGGCCCTGGTGAAGCTGGGGCGCTGGGCGGTCGCCCTGCCCGGTGGCGAAGACGATCTGGCCGACGAGGCGGCCCTGGCGGCGCTGATCGGCGAGGCACGGGCGGCCCTTGCCGGCGTGCCGCCCGACCAGCCCGGTGATGGCGCGGCCGACGGGCCGTGAGCGCGGGTCTGATCGGCGCGGTCGGCTTCGACCTTTTCGCCGCGGTATGGAACCGGGCGCAGGATCGGTCGACACCCCGGCACCATGTCGCCATGGCGCGCTGGCTGGAGCGCATGTGGACGGGGGAGGGGCGGCGGGCCCTGCTGCAGGCCTTCCGGGGCAGCGGCAAGAGCACGCTGACCGGTCTGTTCGCCGCCTGGGCGCTGGCCCGCGAGCCCGAGCTGCGGATCCTCGTCCTGGCGGCCAACCAGCCACTGGCCGAGGCGATGGTGGCCAATACCAGGCGCATCGTCGAGCGCCACCCGCTGACCCGCCACCTGCGGTCGCGGCGGCCCGAGCAGTGGGCGGCCGACCGCTTCACCGTGGCCCGCCGGACCATCCTGCGGGAGCCGTCCATGCTGGCCGCGGGGGTCGAGTCGAACATCACCGGCGCCCGGGCGGAACTGGTCATCTGCGACGACGTGGAGGTGCCAAACACCGCGGACACGGCGCTGAAGCGCATCAACTTGCGGGCCCGGCTGGCGGAGATCGACTTCATCCTGGTCCCCGGCGGCTTCGTGCTCTATCTCGGCACGCCGCATGCCGAGGACACGATCTACCGGGTCGCCGGCGCGGATGGCCGGGCCGCCTTCCTCGCCGGCTACGAGGCGATGGTCCTGCCGGTGCTCGACCCCGCGGGCGAGAGCGCCTGGCCCGAGCGCTTCCCGCGCCGGCGCATCGAGGCGATCGCCCGGCGTACCGGTCCGCGGCGCTTCAAGAGCCAGATGATGCTGGAGCCGGTCTCCCCGGAGGACGGCCATCTCGATCCCGGCCGCCTGGGCCGCTATGGTGAGGAGCTGCGCCTGGTCGAGGCGCAGGGACAGGTCGAGCTGCTGCTGGGACAGCGCCGGCTGGTCACCGCCAGCGCCTGGTGGGACCCGTCCTTCGGCGCTGCGGACGGCGACGGCAGCGTGCTGGCGGTGGTTTTCGCCGATGGCGAGGGCCGGCTCTACCTGCACGACCTGGTCTGGCTGAACCGGCGTCAGGGCGCGGAGACGGCGTCGGAGGACGAGGCCGGCCGCCAGTGCCGCGCGGTGATCGACGTGGCCCGGCGCTATCACCTGCCGGCGGTGACCGTCGAGATCAACGGCATCGGCCGCTTCCTGCCGGGCCTGCTGCGCCGGGCGGCGGCCGAGGCCAGGGCCGGCTTCGCCGTCGTCGAGGCGCTGGCCCGCCGCTCGAAGCATCTGCGCATCCTGGAGGCCTGGGAGGTGCCGCTGGCCGCCGGTGCCATCGCCGCGCACGAGCGGGTCTGGCTGACCCCGCTGGCCGACGAGATGCGCGCCTTCCAGCCGCGCGGCGGCGGCCATGACGACGGCCTCGACGCGGTCGCCGGCGCGCTGACCCAGAAGCCCGTGCGCTTCGGCGCCGTGGTCAATCACGGCGCCCGGCCGCGCTGGCAGACCGGCGTGACGCCGGTGCGCGCCGACAGCGACTTCACGCCCTGAGCGCTTCCCCGGGCATCGACGGTGGATCGACCGGGGATCGACCGGGGATCGACCGGGGGTCATCAGGGATCATCAGAAATGATCAGGTTTGTTAAGGAATGCTAAGGAAAGGACGGGCGCCATGGGCGAGAACGGCGGACTGACGGTGGACCTGATGTGGTGGATCAGCGCGGTGGAACTGCCGGCCCTGGCCGGCCTGTTCTGGCTGCTCTGGCGCACCAGGCACGACATGGACGAGGCGCTGGACGACACCCGGCACCGGCTGGAGATGAACGCCGCCCAGCTGCGCAACGAGCTGGCGAGCTACAAGCTCGAAGTCGCCAAGACCTATGCCTCCATTGCCTATCTGAAGGATGTCGAGCAGCGCCTGATCGACCACTTGCTGCGCATCGAGGGCAAGCTGGACAGCGCCGACCGACGCCGCGCGGCGGCGGAATGACGCCATTGCGGTTGCCCGCGCCACCGCCTATCACGATGGCCCCATGGAGATTCTCAAGATCGTCACGGCGGCCGAGTGGGCGGAAGCCCGGCGGGCCGGCCGCTTCGCCGGGGCGCCGGTAGATCTGGCCGACGGCTTCATCCACTTTTCCACCTGGGCGCAGGTCGAGGAGACGGCGGCCCGGCACTTCGCCGGCCAGGACGACCTGCTGCTGGTCGTCGTCGATGCCGAACGCCTGGGCCCGGCGCTGGTCTTCGAGCCGTCGCGCGGCGGTGCCCTGTTCCCGCACCTCTATGGCGACCTGCCGCTGAGCGCGGTCGCGTGGGAAGCGCCGATCGGCCGCAACGCCGACGGCAGCCACGCCATCCCCCGCCGGCCTGCCTGAGCGGTCGTGCCGACCGTCCCCGGCGCATGATCGACCTCTTCCCGCTCGCCCGGCCGCTGCTGCACGCGCTGCCGCCGGAACTGGCGCACCGCCTGACGCTGCGGGCGATGCGGGTCGGCCTGGCGCCGGTCGACCGCAAGCCGGACGACCAGGTGCTGGCCTGCCGGGTCTGGGGCCGGGCCTTCCGCAACCCTCTCGGCATCGCCGCCGGCTTCGACAAGAACGCCGAGGTCGTGGCGCCGCTGCTGCGGCTCGGCTTCGGCTTCGTGGAGATCGGCAGTGTCACGCCGCGTCCACAGCCCGGCAACGAGGGACGGCGGCTCTGGCGTTGGTCCGAACGCCGGGCGCTGATCAACCGCCTCGGCTTCAACAACAGGGGCGCGGAGGTGGTGGCGGCGAACCTGGCGCGGCTGCGGCGGCGTCTCGGCCCGGGGCCACCGGCGGGACCGGTCGGCGTCAATCTCGGTCGCAACCGGGACAGCACGCAGGCCGGGGCGGACTATGTCGCCGGCGTCGGCCTGCTCGGCCCGCATGCCGACTACATCGTGGTCAACGTCTCCTCGCCCAACACGCCGGGGCTGCGCGCCCTGCAGGCGGCCGAGGTGCTGGGACCGATCCTGTCGACGGTGCTGGAGGCGCGGCATTCCGCCGGTCTCGACTGCCCGGTGGTGGTCAAGATCGCCCCTGACCTCGACGCCGGGCCGCTGGCGGCGACGGTGACGGCGATCCTCGATGGCGGGGCGGACGGCATCGCCGTCTCCAACACCACGGTCAGCCGGCCGCCGGACCTGCCGGCCAACCTCGCTGGTCGCGAGGGCGGCCTGTCCGGTCCGCCGCTGTTCGCCCTCGCGACGGAAACCCTGCGCCGCGTCGCGATCCAGGTGGCGGGCCGGGTGCCGCTGATCGGCATCGGCGGGGTGGCGAGCGGCGCCGACGCCTATGCCAAGATCCGCGCCGGGGCCAGCCTGGTGCAGCTCTACACCGCGCTCGCCTATCGCGGGCCGAGCCTGGTCGGGGAGATCAAGCGCGATCTCGCCCGGCTGCTGACGGCGGACGGTTACGGTAACGTCGCCGAGGCGGTCGGGGCAGACCTGCCGCAATGAGGCTTGCCCCGGCCACGCGTCCTTGTCACATACCGGCATTGGTTTTTCGCGCAACCGAACGGTTTCCATGAAGATCGTGAAAGAGAACGCCATCCCGGTGCTGGACAGCGTTGCCGCGGTCGCCGGCGACTACGACGCCTTCATCGTCGACCTCTGGGGTGTGGTGCATGACGGGCTGACGGCCTATCCCGGCATCCTCGACGCGCTCAACGGACTGCGCCGCGACGGGCGCCAGGTGATGCTGCTGTCGAACGCGCCGCGCCGCGCGGCGACGGTGCGCCAGAAGGTGCGCTCGGTCGGCGTGCCGGACAGCTTCTACGATCACCTGCTCTCCTCCGGCGAGGCCGGCCACCTGGCCCTGCGCGACCGTAGCGATCCGGTGCATGCCGGCCTAGGCCCCCGCTTCTTCCACATCGGCGCCCCCTGGGACGAGGACGTCTTCGAGGGGCTGGACTACGAGAAGATGGCGGAACTGGACTCCGCCGACTGGATCCTCAACACCGGCATCAAGCACATCAGCGAGACCGTCGACCTGTTCGAGGAGACGCTGGTCCGGGCGCGGGATCGCGGCCTGCCGATGGTCTGCACCAATCCGGACCTCGTGGTCATGCAGGGGGACGTGATCGGAATCTGCGCCGGCATGCTGGCCAAGCGCTACGAGGAACTGGGCGGCACCGCGCACTATCACGGCAAGCCGCATCGCGGCGTCTACGAGATCTGCCTGGAGACGCTGGGCAATCCGGCGCCGTCCCGCGTGCTGGCCATCGGCGACAGCTTCCGCACAGACATCAAGGGCGCCAACCTGATGGGCTTCGACAGCCTGCTGGTCACCCAGGGCATCCATGCCGGGGATCTGACCCGCAACGGCCAGCCGGACGGCGCGCTGATCGCCGAGGCGGCCGCGGGGGAAGCGGCGCGCCCGACCTACGCCATCCGCTCCCTTACCTGGTAGCCTGTCCGCGGGTGCCGCTCAGGCGGCCGACCGCCGGGCCATCGAGCCCGCCATCGCCTCGGCCAGCAGTTCGTAGGAGCGCAGCCGGGCGGCGTGATCGTAGACCGCGCAGGTGACGATGACCTCGTCGACCCCGGTCTCCGCCATGAAGGCATCGAGCCGTTCCCGCACGGTGTCGGGCGTGCCGACGAAGGCGTAGCGCAGCATGCGCTCCACATAGGCCTTCTCCGCCGGCGTCCAGAAGCTCTCGATGTCGTCGATGGGCGGACGCATGCGGCCGCGATTGCCCCGGATCATACCGGTGAAGGCCTGCTGCTGGGTGGTGAACAGACGCCTGGCCTCGCGCTCGCTGTCCGCCGTGATGACGCTGGCCCCGGCCATGGCATAGGGCCGGTCGAGCTGGGCGGACGGCTCGAAGCCCGCGCGGTAGGCGTCGAGCGCCGGAATGAGCGCGTCGGGCGCGAAGTGCGAGGCGAAGGCGTAGGGCAGACCCAGCATCGCGGCGAGCTGGGCGCCGAAGAGGCTGGAGCCGAGGATCCACAGCGGCACGCCGAGACCGGTGCCCGGCACCGCCTGGATGCGCTGGCCCTCGCGCAGCGGCCCGAAATAGGCCTGCAGTTCCAGCACGTCCTGGGGGAAGCGCTCGGCCGCCGCGGAATCCCGGCGGAGCGCCGTCAGCGTCGCCTGGTCCGTGCCCGGCGCGCGGCCGAGGCCGAGATCGATGCGGCCGGGATAGAGGGATTCCAGCGTGCCGAACTGCTCGGCGATCACCAGGGGCGAGTGGTTGGGCAGCATGATGCCGCCGGACCCCACCCGCATCGTCGTGGTCGCGCCGGCGACGGCGCCGATGACGACCGAGGTCGCGGCGCTGGCGATGCCGACCATGTTGTGATGCTCGGCCAGCCAGTAGCGGTGATAGCCCCAGCGTTCGGCATGGCGGGCGAGGTCGAGCGTGTTGGCAAGCGCCTCGCGCGGCGTGGCGCCTTCCGTGACGGGGGCGAGGTCGAGGACGGAGAGAAGGGGCATCGAAACGGGTCCCGGTGGTTCGTGGGTCCGCGCGGCCGCCGCCGGCGCGTTGGCGGGCATGTGGGGGCGGGGGCCGGCGCGCGCGAGGTGCCGTGGGGAGCGCTCAGGCCATGGTGGCGCGCAGATGCTTCAGCCGGGGGGAGTCGCTGTGCGGGATTTCCCCCTTGGCGGCCCGCGCCTTCAGCTCCTCGCCGACCTCGGCGATGGCCTCGATCGCCGGCACGAGGCGGCGGCCGAGATCGTTCAGGCTGTACTCCACGGAGGGCGGCGAGGTGGACATCACCCGCCGGTCGATGACGCCGCAGGCCTCCAATTCGCGCAGGCGCGTGGTCAGCACCTTGGGCGAGATCTGCGGGATGTCGGTCCGAAGCTCGTTGAAGCGGCGCGGGCCGGCGCGCAGGTACCAGATGATGTTGGGCGTCCAGGCGCCGCCGATGATGGCCATGCATTCCAGCAGCGGGCAGGCCTCCGGCGTCGCCGGGCCCTTGTTCTTCCGCAGTTTGAGCGACATCGCGACTCTCCCTCCTGGTTACCGCCAGGAAACCCGATAGTGGGAGTATCATCGAGAAACTAGATTTACAAGGGAAACCACCGACCATAGATCAGACGTCGAGGCCGGCCTTCCTCATACCTCCAACAAGGAAGCCAATCGATGAAGCTCTACTATTCGCCGGGCACCTGCTCGCTGGCGGTCCACATCGCGCTGAGGGAGATCGATGCCGAGTTCGACCTGGAGAAGGTCGATCTCGCCGCCAAGCGTACCGAGGCCGGGGACGACTTCAACGCCATCAATCCCAATGGCTACGTGCCGACCCTGCGGCTCGACGACGGCGAGGTCCTGTTCGAGGCGCCGGCGGTGCTGCAATACGTCGCCGACAGCCGGCCCGAGCGGGCGCTGGCGCCGGCGGCGGGCAGCCTGGACCGGGTGCGCCTGCAGCAATACCTGAACTACACCGCCTCCGAGCTGCACAAATCCTTCAGCCCGTTCTTCGCCGCCACCAAGCCGGAAGGCGTCTGGCGGGAGGCGGCGCTGGCCAAGCTGCACCGGCGCTTCGACTATCTCGACCGCCTGCTGGCGGACGGCCGGGACTACCTCATGGGCGACACCTTCACGGTGGCCGACGCCTACACCTTCGTCGTCGCCTCCTGGGCCGATCCGGTGGGCATCGGGCTGCAGAACTGGCCGCATGTGAAGGCCTATGTCGAGCGGGTGTCCCGGCGCCCGCAGGTGCGCGCGGCCATGCAGCGCGAAGGGCTGATCCACTGACCACAAGCTGATCGCGTGGGCGGGGGGCCTGATCCCGGCTCCCCGCCGCATCGCAAGGAGGATGCAATGCCAGGCGATTTCGACGCCATCACTGACCTCTTGCAGACCTATTTCGACGGCCTCTACCTGAGCGATGTCGATCGGCTGGCCCGGGTGTTCCATCCGCGGGCCCGCTATGTCACCGCCAGCGGCGAGGATTTGGTCGACCTGTCCATGGCCGAATACTTCGCCATCGTGGCCGCGCGGACTTCTCCGGCCAGCCGGCGCGAGATCCGCCAGGACCGGATCGTCGCCATCGCCTTCGCCGGGCCGCGGACCGCCTTTGCCCGGGTCAACTGCGCCATCGGCGAGCGCGCCTTCACCGACTTCCTGACCCTGATCCGGGATGGCGGCGCCTGGCGCATCATCGCCAAGGTCTTCCACTACGATATCATTACCCCCGCGGCTGCCGCGTCGGCCGCAGGGGCAGCGCCGGAGGTATCCGATGCCCTACGTTAACATCAAGATCACCCGCGAGGGCGCGACGCCCGGGCAGAAAGCCGCCCTGATCAAGGGCGCGACCGACCTGCTGGTCTCCGTCCTCGGCAAGAACCCGGCCACCACGGTGGTCGTCATCGACGAGGTGGAGATGCCTGACTGGGGGATCGGCGGCCTGCCGGTGGCGGAGTTCCGGCGCCGCGCGTCAGAGGGTGGTTGAGGCGATGCGCGTCAACGCCGATTTCAGCCGCCCGGCCGTGGTCCACGCCGCGCGGGCCGACTGGGTCGCCTCGCCCATGCCTGGCGTCGACCGCAAGATGCTCGACCGCGTCGGTGGTGAGGTGGCCAGGGCCACCTCCCTGGTGCGCTACGCGCCGGGCAGCGCCTTCTCCGCCCACACCCATGGCGGCGGCGAGGAGTTCCTGGTCCTCGACGGCATCTTCCAGGACGAGCGCGGCGACTACCCGGCCGGCACCTATGTGCGCAACCCGCCGACCTCGCGCCATACGCCGGGCTCGGCCGAGGGCTGCACCATCCTGGTCAAGCTCTGGCAGTTCGATCCCGCCGACCGCCAGCAGGTCGTCCTCGACGCCGAGGGGATCGCCTTCCATCAGCCGGAGGACCGTCCCGGCGTCGCCGCCGCCGTGCTGCATGCCGACAGTCGGGAGGAGGTGCGGGTCGAGCTGTGGGCGCCGGGCGCGCGGATCGACATGCCTGCGCCGGGCGGCCTGGAGTTGCTCGTCCTCGACGGCGGCTTCGCCTGGCGGGATGAGGACTTCATCCGCCAGTCGTGGCTGCGCCTGCCCGTCGGCAGACGTTTCGAGGCCGTGGCGGCGCCGGAAGGTGCGCGCGTCTGGCTGAAGGAAGGCCATCTGCGCTTCGCCGGTGCCGAGGCGCCGGCCTGACCCGACACGCAAGACGACAGGAACCGATCCAATGGGACACCGCTTCGCGGAAATCGCCTTCACCCCGGCGGTGCGGGCCGAGCAGGAACGACAGGGCAGCCGCCAAACCTATGCCCGGGCGGAGGAAGGGGCGCCGCATCACGACCGCCTCGGCGAGCGTGAGCGCGCCTTCATCGCGCGGCGCGACAGCTTCTACATCGCCAGCATCGGGGAGACCGGCTGGCCCTACATTCAGCATCGCGGCGGCCCCGCCGGGTTCCTGCGCGTGCTGGACGAGCGGACGATCGGCTTCGCCGACTTCCGCGGCAACCGACAATACGTCACCGTCGGCAATCTGGCGGGGGACGACCGGGTGTCGTTGATCCTCGTGGACCATCGCGCCCGCCAGCGGCTGAAGATTCTCGGCCGGGCACGGGTCGTCGCCGCCGACGCCGCCATCGCCCGAAGTCTGACCGTGCCGGACTATCGGGCGGCGGTGGAGCGCGCGATGCTGATCGAGGTCGCCGCCTTCGACTGGAACTGCCCGCAACACATCCCGCGCCTGATACCGGCAGCCGAAGCGGAGGCCACCATCGCCGCGCTGGAAGCGCGCGTCGCCACGCTCGAAAGCCGGCTTATGGGTGGTTCGGTGGGGGGCTGAAACGCGAACCGCCGGACCCGAGCGGGGTCCGGCGGCTGCTGTGGTGCGATACCGGTGTGACGATCTACTGGTAGGTGACCGTCGCGCCCAGCATCTCGACCGCGGCGTCGGGATTGGTGATGCTCATCAGCATCATCGGGTTGACCGGGTTCGGTGGCGCCAGGTCGACGGTAAGGGTGCCGCCCGGCGTCGCGTGGTCCTGCAGGAAGGCGATGATCGCGTCGAGACCGGCATTGCCGGCATTCGATGTGACCATGCCGCGCAGGCCCTCGATCTGCTGGACGGCCATCTGCACGATCTCGTCCGGCGCCATGCCGGTCTCCTGCTGGCCCGCCTCCAGCGCCGTGCCGACGAGGCCGGCATCGGTGTAGGTCGCCGTGGCGCTGTTCAGCATCATGCCGAACATCGCCATCTCGGGACTGTTGGCCAGCATGTTCTGGTCGAGGCCCGAGGCGTTGGCCGCCAGGGTGAAGGTGCCCAGATCGACCAGCTCCAGCATCAGGTTGCCGAGGTCGAGCGTGTCGCCCTCGAGCGCGTAGTCGAGCGCCATGTTCATCGTCACCGTGTCGGTGCCGAGAACCTCGATCGCCTCCTGGCCGTCGGGGATGTCGTTGAGGTCGATGACCATGCCGTCGACCGACAGGTCGACAAAGGCCGGCGGCTGCTCGTTGAGCGAGGCCTGCCAGTCGATCCGGTTGACGGTCAGCGTGTCGATGGTGAACGTGCCCTCCGGCGTGTCCAGCACCAGGCCGGAGACCGAGAACCCGTCCTCACCGATCGGCGTGGCGCTGTCATAGGACATGATGTCGCCGGACATCGCCGAGCCCATCTCGAAGAACTCGAAGGCCGTGGCTGGCATGCCGCCGCCCGCGCCACCACCCGAGCCGCCCGACGCGGAACCGCCGCCGGAGGACGAGCCACCGGAACTGCCCGCGCCGGAAGCCGTGCCCGCGTCGGTGCCGATCATCACCGGGTCCGACTGCGCCGGGTCGGTGTAGACCTCCGAGATGAAGAGCATGGCCTCGGGGAAGCCGGCGGAACTGGAATAGGTGCCGACCCAGATGTTGTAGGAGCCGCTATCCGGGCTGTCGAAGACGATACCCGGCTGCAGGCCGTTGAAGTCGTCATTGCAGGTGACGGAGCCGTCGGGCGCCATCACGGCCAGCGTCGTGTCGGCGCCGGAATCGACGTAGATGTTGAGCGGGAAGACGTCGCCGGCGGTGTAGTTCAGCGTCACGTCCGGCGCCTCGGCGATGTTGCCCCAGCAGCCTTCGCCGAGGGTCGAGGCGTCGACATTGCCGCCGGCCTGGAGCTCAACGCCCCATGGATCCTCCGCGTAGCCGGTCTCCAGCGTCACCTCGCCATAGCTGGCGGGCGGCATGTCTGAAGATCCGGTCGAATCGTCCGGACCCTTCTGCGCCAGGGCGGGCCCGGCGATCAACATGGCCAGCGCACTCGCGCCAAGACACAGCTTCGCGCTGCGGATACTGAAACTCATCGCATCCATCCTCATCGTTGAAGTTTTGGACTACCAGACGTGCGGTGTAGCTCTTGGGAAAAGCGCCGGCAACCTAGCACAGCCCCCGTCGAGACCGGGAGTCTCGGAATCATTAATGTTCGCTTGTGACGGGAAAGTGACGGCGCCGTCCGCCCTGGCGGCTGATGGCCAGCCCCAGCAGCACCAGTGTCAGCGCGAGGTAGGCCGCCAGCTCCGGCTCCTCCGCCAGCAGCAGCCAGCCCCAGAACACGCCGAAGACAGGCACCAGATAGGACACCTGGCTGGCGAAGACCGCGCCGACGCTGCGAATCAGCGACACCCGCACCGCCTGGGCGAGGCCGGTGGGCAGCAGGCCCAGCAGCAGCAGCGCGCCCCAGGTCGACCAGCCGGGCGCGGTCGCCGGAAGCGGCGCCATCAGGAATGCCAGCGGCACCATGTAGATCATGCTGGTCAGGAGGATGGCGGCGCTGAGCCCGGTGCTGGACGGCGCCCTGACCCAGCGGGTCATCAGGGATGACAGGGCGTAGGAGACCGAGACGCCGATCAGCATGAGCTGCGCCACCACGGCGTCGGTGGTGCCGGCCAGCGCGTCGCGGCCGACCAGCACGGCGATGCCGCTGAAGCCGACCAGCACGCCGATGGCCTTGCGCAGCGAGATGCGGTCGTCGCCGGTGAAGAAGTGGTTGAGCGCCAGCGCGGCGAAGGGGCCGGCGCCGATCAGGATCGCCGACTGGCTGGCCGTCAGCGTCTCCTGCGCCGTGGCGCCGAGGCTGAAGGGCAGGCTGGCGTTGAAGAAGCCGATCAGCGTGATCAGCGCCCAGTTGCGGCCACCGCGCGGGAAGCGCGCCCGCATCGCCCAGGCGAGGCCGGTGAGCGCCAGGGCGCCGATGGCCAGTCGAACGGTCGCCACGTGGACCCCCGGCAGCTCGACCAGCGCCACCTCCGTCCAGGTGAAGGTCGAGCCCCAGATGGCGCCGAGGGTGAGCAGCTTGGCGATGTCGCCGCGGTTGGCCGGTCGGATGTCGTTCATGGCGGGG
>Ga0207773_100149_pt1 | contig 57552 bp, 37 predicted proteins | sample TtaePargueraPR_2_FD_187281 | JGI IMG/M metagenome (GOLD analysis project Ga0207773, IMG submission 187281) | Aerobic enrichment media microbial communities from Bioluminiscent Bay, La Parguera, Puerto Rico - Tt and M1 (3) (SPAdes) | ecosystem: Environmental > Aquatic > Marine > Unclassified ...
GGGAGCCGCTATCGCGCCCCGCCGTCCGACAACGAGGAGGCGAATCAGTCGCTTCGGTTGCAATATGTGTCTCGAATTGCGACTGGCTTATGGTTTGACTAATCGGTCAAGTTTCGCTCCGATAGCCGCGGAACGGACCCGTAGGCCAGGGGTGTCCGGCGCCGGTTTCCGCCGTCGGTTCGACGCGGCGTCGGGCCGGCCCGAGCGGCGCGTCGAAGACGCCGCAGGGAGGACGGCCACGGAACGGATGGTGGGGCTACGGTTGGCACGGGTCGACCTTTCGCTGGCGGGGGGCGAGGCATGAGCGACACAGGCCTGACGGATGGCGGCACGGGCGGCCATGGCCGCCACCCGGCGCGGCCCCCAGTTGGACTATCGGGTGGGATGACGGGCAGCCTGGCCGGCGGCGGCTTCGCGGGGGCTCACGGCGCGTCGGAGACGGTGATCGAGGCCGAGGGGCTGTCGCTCACCTTCCAGACACCGGACGGCCCGGTGAACGCGCTCGACAATATCGACCTGCGCATCGCCAAGGGCTCCTTCGTCTCGCTGATCGGGCCGTCGGGCTGCGGCAAGACCACGCTTCTGCGCACAATCGCCGACCTGGAGCGGCCGACCGGCGGGCGCATCACCGTCAACAACGGCACGGCGGAGGAGGCGCGTCGCGCCCGCGCCTATGGCTATGTCTTCCAGGCCCCCGCCCTGTTCCCCTGGCGCAACGTCATCCGCAACGTGAAGACGCCGCTGGAGGTGATGGGCGTGCCGGTGCGCGAGCGCAATGTCCGCGCCCGCAAGGCGCTGGAGGTGGTCGGCCTCGAAGGCTTCGAGCGCAAGTTCCCCTGGCAGCTCTCCGGCGGCATGCAGCAGCGCGTCTCGATCGCCCGGGCGATGAGCCTGGAGCCGCCGATCCTGCTGATGGACGAGCCGTTCGGCGCGCTCGACGAGATCACCCGCGACAACCTCAACGTCCATCTTCTGGACCTGTGGAACCGCACGGACCTGACCGTGGTGTTCGTCACCCATTCGATCCCGGAGGCGGTGTTCCTGTCCTCCCGCATCGTCGTCATGTCGCCGCGGCCCGGCCGTGTCTTGCGGGTGATCGACAGCGATCTGCCGCGCGAGCGCAGCCTCGACATCCGCGAGAACCCGAAATTCCTCGACATCGCCCACCGCGTCCGCGAGGCCCTGCGCGAGGGCCACTCGTATGACTGACGCGGTGTCGGCCGCACCGGTGCCCCGGCGCCCCTCGGCCGTCCGCCGCGCCTGGTCGGCCTACTGGGCACGGGGCCGGACCATCCCGGTGCTGACCGTGCTGGTGGTGCTGATCGTGCTGTGGTACGCGGCCGCGCTGTGGGTCAATGCCGACCGCGCGGAACGGCTGATCGGCCAGACCGGGGAGGAGGGCATCGTCGCCTACGCCACCGCCGTGTGGAACATGGAGCGGCCGGCCCTGCCGGCGCCCCACCAGCTGGCCGAGGCGATGTGGGACCAGGCGACCGGCCAGGCCATCACCTCCAACCGCAGCGCGGTGCACCATATCGGCGTCACCATCTGGTCGACGTTGATCGGTTTCCTGGCCGGCACGGCGCTGGGCATCGTGCTGGCCATCGGCATCGTGCACGTGCGCACGCTGGAGCGCTCGCTGATGCCCTGGGTGATCGCCTCGCAGACGATCCCCATCCTGGCCCTGGCGCCGATCTTCGTCGTCGTGCTGGGTCAGCTCGGCGTCACCGGGGTGTGGCCCAAGGCGCTGATCGCCACCTATCTCTCCTTCTTCCCGGTCACCATCGCCATGGTTAAGGGCCTGCGCTCGCCCGACATCCTGCAGCGCGACCTGATGCACACCTATTCGGCCAGCGGCTCCCAGGTGTTCTGGATGCTGCGCTGGCCCTCGGCGGTGCCGTTCCTGTTTCCGGCGCTCAAGGTCGGCATCGCCCTGTCGATCGTCGGCGCCATCGTGGCCGAGGTGTCGACCGCCGCCCAGGCGGGGCTCGGCGCCTGGCTGCTGCAGGGCAGCTATCACGGCCTCGTCTTCCGCATGTGGGGGGCGCTGTTCTTCGCCTCGGCGCTGGCCATCGTCGCCATCGCGCTGATCGCCCTGCTGGAGCGCCTGGTTGTGCGCAGCCGCGGAGGGGCGGCATGACCGCCTCCATGTCGACGGCGACCGGCAGCGGCCGGCAGGCGCCCGGCGGCGCCACCTTCGGCGGCGTCTTCATCGCCAGCGTGGTGGTGCTGATCGCCGCCCTGCTGCCGGTCGGCGAGCTCGGCGGCGCGGACGCCTCGCTCATCGGCAGCGGCGGCACGATCGCGCTCGCCGCGGTCACCCAGCTCGTCCTCGCCATGGCCGCTTTGTCGCTGGGCCTGGCGCTGGGTCCGCCGAGCGCGGGCAGCGGCGTGCTGATCGCCGGCGCCGGGATCGCCATCGGCCACCTGCTGCTCGACAAGGTCTGGGACGGCCTCGATCTTTCGGTCTCGGTCGGGTTCTGGGTGGTGCTGGCGCTGGTGCTGTGCCTGGTCTGGACCGGCATGGGCCGGCTCGCCCGGCAGCGCGGCAACGCCACGCGGGTGCTGGTGCCGCTGCTGTTCGGCGGGCTGATCGTCTATGTCTGGGAGCTGACCTTCGTCGGCTTCGGCGTGTCGCCGGTGATCATCCCGCCGCCGACGGACATTCTCGCGTCGATCATCGCCAACCGGTCGATCCTCTGGCTCGACTTCCAGCACACCATCGTCCACTCGGCGCTGATCGGCTTCGCCGTCGGCTGCGCGGCGGGGTTCCTGGTCGCCGTGCTGATCGACCGCTCCAGCTTCCTGCAGCGCGGCCTGCTGCCGATCGGCAGCGCGGTCTCGGCCATGCCGATCGTCGGTACCGCGCCGATCCTGATCAGCTGGTTCGGCCAGGGCTGGCCGGCGAGCTCGGCCGTCGTCGTCATCATGACCTTCTTCCCGATGCTGGTGAACACGCTGGCCGGCCTGCAATCAACGGGCGCAATGGAGCGCGACCTGATGCGTTCCTACGCGGCCAGCTATTCGCAGACCCTGTGGCGGCTGCGCCTGCCGATGGCCTTGCCCTTCATGTTCAATGCGCTGAAGCTGAACGCCACGCTGGCGCTGATCGGCGCCATCGTCTCGGAGTTCTTCGGCAGCCCCATCGTCGGCATGGGCTTCCGCATCGTCTCCGAGCAGCAGCGGCTCAACCTCGACGTCGTCTGGGCGACGATCGCGGTGGCCGCCGTTGTCGGTTCGCTGAGCTACGGCGTGCTCACCATTGCCGAGCGCGTCGCGACGTTCTGGCACCCGTCCCAGCGTGGAGAAGGATAGGGCCGGCATGAAGGGAGGTAGGCGTCCCGACGAGGGCGCGACCCAGGATCAACCCGAGAGCAGCAACCTTGTTGTCCAGAATGGGAGGCAGAAAATGAAGCGTAGTCTCACACTCCTCGCCACCACCTCGGTCTTTGCCGGCATCGCCGGCGCGGCCCAGGCGCAGGATCCGTTCACCATCCAGCTGAAATGGGTCACCCAGGCCCAGTTCGCCGGCTACTACGTCGCCGAGGCGCAGGGATTCTACGACGAGGCCGGCCTCGACGTGACGATCCAGGCGGGCGGCCCGGACATCGCCCCGCCGCAGGTGATCGCCGCCGGCGGCGCGGACGTCATCGTGGAGTGGATGCCGGCCGCCCTGGCGGCCCGCGAGCGCGGCGTCGACCTGGTCAACGTCGCCCAGGTCTTCGACCGCTCCGGCATGATGCTGACCTGCACCGAGGAGAGCGGCGTCACCACGCCGGAGGATTTCCCGGGCAACACGCTCGGCGTCTGGTTCGCCGGCAACGAGTATCCGTTCCTGTCCTGGATGAGCCAGCTCGGCTATTCCACCGAGGGCGCGGACGCCGACGTCACGGTGCTGCGCCAGGGCTTCAACGTCGACCCCCTGCTCGACGGCCAGGCGGCCTGCATCTCCACAATGATCTACAACGAGTACTGGCAGGTGGTGGACGCCGGCATTCCGGAGGACCAGCTGGTCACCTTCTTCTACGAGGACCAGGGCGTGGCGACGCTGGAGGACGGGCTCTACGCGCTGGCCTCCGACCTCGAGGATCCGGAATTCGTGGAGCGCCTCGGCCGCTTCATCGCCGCCTCGATGCGGGGCTGGCAGTACGCCATCGACAACCCTGAGGAGGCGGCGGAGATCATCGTCGAGGCCGATCCGGCGGGCGTGGCGGACTATGACGTGCAGCTGCGCCAGATGGAGAACATCGCCACGCTGATCGAGGAGGACGGCGAGCTCGGCCTGCTCGACCCGGCGGCGTTCCAGCGCACCGTCGACGTGCTGCTGGCCAGCGACAGCGACCCGGTCATCACCGAGGATCCGGGCGAGGCCGCGTGGACGCACGAGGCCTACGAGGCCGCGCGCGACCATATGTGAGCGACATCCGCGGGGCGACGCCGCCCCGCGCGGGAACGGAAGGAGCGGCGCCGGGCACGACGGCGCCGCTTTTTCTTGCCTGGCCCGGCCGGCGATGCCACCTGTTGCGGCCATGGAGACGGCCGGCAAGACCCCTGACGACGACGCGGCGGACGCGGCCGCCTGGGACGGCCTGGTGCGCGAACTCGACGCCTGGGCCGCCGCCGGGCGCGCGGCGACGTTGTGGTGGCGCGACGACGACGCCGCCGAGGCGGTGCCGGCGCTCGACCGGCTGATCGCGCTCGCCGACGGGCACGCGGTGCCCCTCGGCCTGGCGACCGTGCCGGTGCCGGCGACCGAGGCGCTGGCCGAACGCGTCGATCGATCCCGCCATGTCGCCGTCATCCAGCACGGCTTCGCCCATGCCAACCACGCGCCGCGGGGCCAGGGGCTGGGCGCCTGGGAGCTGGGCCTGCATCGCGGCCTGGCGGCGGTGGAGGCCGATCTCGCCGCCGGTGCGGACAGGCTCGTCGACCTGTTCGGCGACCGCTTCGTGCCCGTCCTGGCGCCGCCGTGGAACCGCATCGACGAGGCGGTGATCGCCCGCCTGCCGGCGCTGGGCTATCGCGGGCTGACGGCGGGCGAGCCGCGCCGCAGCGCGCATCCGGTCGACGGGCTGACCCAGGTCAACGCCCATGCTGACCCGATCCGCTGGAAGGGCGGCGCCCGCTTCAAGGGGGTGGCGCGGAGCCTGGGCGATCTGGTCGAGCATCTGGCGGCACGGCGCGCCGGCACGGTCGACGCCGAAGAGCCGACGGGGCTGCTGACCCATCACCTCGACACCGACGCCGCCTGCTGGGCCTATCTCGACCGCCTGCTGGCGACGCTGGTCGCCCACCCGGCCGTCCGCTGGCTGGCGGTGCCGGACATCTGGCCCGCGGAGGCGGAGACGTGACCGAGCCCTTCCTCCGGCCCGTGGTGCCCGACGACTTCGCTGAAATCATCGACCACCTGAAGACCCACATGAAGGCGAGTTGGAGCCGCGAGAAATGGGCCCGCGTCTTCACCCAGCGCTGGGTCGATCCTGTGTACGGCCCGCCGGACTACGGTCGGGTGATCATCGACGGGGGGCGCATCGTCGGCTTCCTCGGCGTGGTCATCGCCGACCGGGAGGTCGACGGCCGGCACGCGCGCACCGGGTCGATCACCAGCATGTACCTGCTGAAATCCTATCGCGGCCTCGGCCTCGGCAAGGCCCTGATGGCCGAGACCACGTCACATCCCGACATCAGCTACACGGTCATCGGGGCGTCGCCCAACAGCGAGAAGCTGCTGATCCCGACCGGACACCGGGTGCTCGATCGCGAGCGCTACCGGTGGACGAGGCGGAGCGGCGGAAACTGGCGGCTGGCGGCCCTGGTCGGGGACTGGGAGGCGATCGCCGCCCGCACGGACGCGGCGGGCCGGCGGCTCCTCGCCGATCACCGCGACCTCGCGATCACGCCCGTCTGGCTGGAGACGCCGCAGGGCGGCTGCCTCGCCTTCTTCCAGGTGAAGGTGAAGGGCGGGGGTACCTACTGGGACGCGCTGCACGTCACCGAGCCGGCGGTCTTCGCCGAGGCGGCCCAGGCCTTCGCCGACCGCGTGCTGGGCGCTGGCGAGGTTCTGGGCGTCGACCGGCGCTTCCTGGCCAACGACCTGGCAGCGGAAACCGAGTTGCTGGGCGTGCCCTATTACGGCAAGTCGCCCTGGCTCAGCGCCCGGCAGCAGGACCACCTCTATTCGGAAATCCTGGTCTTCGACCTGAAGCTGGCGTGAGCGGTACGGGACGGCATGGTAGGACCGGGCGGACGCCGTTCCCCCCGAAATTCGAGACGTGGCGACCGCCCGGATCCTTGCGCTTTCCCCAATGACAGGCGCACAGCCCTGTCATCACGGACAATCGCCGATTCCCCGCGACGGGGCTGTGTCGGCCGTCACACCCCATCGGATTTCGCGCCGACGCATGGCGAGACGCGTCCGCGAAGGTCCGCTAAGCTGACCCACCGATTCCCCGCGCCGGATCCCGAATGACCAGCGAGCAGTACCTCATCTTCGGCGTCCTCGTCGTGGCCATGGCGATGTTCATCTGGGGCCGGTTCCGCTTCGACGTGGTGGCGCTGGCCACGCTGGCGGTCTCGACCCTGCTCGGCCTGGTGCCGATGGACAGCGCCTTCGTCGGCTTCGGCCACCCGGCGGTGGTGCTGGTCGCCGTGGTGCTGGCCCTGACCCGGGCCTTCATCGCCAGCGGCATCATCGACCGCATCGCCCGCATGCTGGGCCAGTGGGTCGAGGGGCCGACCCGGCAGACCGCGGCGCTCACCGCGCTGGCGGCGGTCTTGTCGATGTTCATGAACAATGTCGGCGCGCTCGCCCTGATGATGCCGGTGGCGATCAAGGCGGCGCGAGACGGCGGCTATCCGCCATCGCGCATCCTGATGCCGCTCGCCTTCGGCTCGATCCTTGGCGGCATGGTGACCCTGATCGGCACGCCGCCCAACATCATCGTCGCCACCTACCGCGGCGGGGCGGAGGGCAGCCCCTTCGGCATGTTCGACTTCACGCCGGTGGGCGCGGCGGTCCTGCTCGCGGGCCTCGCCTATATCGTCTTCCTCGGCTGGCGCCTGCTGCCCACGGGGCGCAACGGCACCGACGACGCCACGCAGTTCGAGATCGCCGACTACGTGACCGAGTTGAAGGTCGAGGCGGAGAGCCCGCTGATCGGCAAGGCCATCGCCACGGCGGAGCGCGAAATCGAGGCCGGCGGCTTTCACATCATCGGCCTGTTCCGGGGCGAGCGGCCGCTGATCGGGGCCCGGCTGGAGCGCATCCACGAGGGCGACGTGCTGCTGGCGGCCGTCGACGAGCCAAATGTGCTGGGCGAGCTTGAGAGCGCCTACAATCTGACCCTGGTGCCGGAGATCGCCATCAAGGCCGAGCAGCTGCGCGACGAGGAGCACGCGCTGGTCGAGGCGGTGGTGGCGCCGGGCGCGCGGGTGTCCGGGCGCACGCCGCGCGAGCTGGCCCTCAGCCGGCGCTTCAACGTCAACCTGCTGGCCCTGGCGCGCGAGGGCCAGCCGCTGCGCCGGCGCCTGCGCGACACGACGATCCGGCCCGGCGACGTGATGCTGATCCAGACCGACCGGGTGACCCTGTCGGACACCCTGCGCTTCCTCGGCTGCCTGCCGCTGGCGGAGCGCGAGCTGAAGCTGAAGGTCGGGTTGAACCTGGTGCCGATCGGCGTCTTCGCCCTGGCCATCGCCGCCGGTGCCGCCGGCCTGGTGTCGCTGCCCATCGCGCTGCTGACCGCGCTGCTGGTGATCGTGCTGACCGGCATCATCACGCCGCGGGACGCCTATGAGGCCATCGACTGGCCGGTGATCATGCTGCTGGGCGCGATGATCCCCGTCGGCACGGCGCTGTCGACCACAGGCGCGACGGACGTCATCGCCGGTGGCATCCTGTCGGTGGCGGGGGACCTGCCGGTCTGGGTCATTCTCGCCGTCATCATGGTGGTGACGATGACCTTGTCGGACATCATGAACAACGCCGCCACGGCCGTGGTGATGGCACCGATCTCGATCTCCATCGCCAGCCGTCTCGACGTCTCCGCCGATCCCTTCCTGATGGCCGTGGCCGTCGGTGCCAGCTGCGCCTTCCTGACGCCGATCGGCCACCAGAACAACACGCTGATCATGGGGCCCGGCGGCTACAAGTTCGGCGACTACTGGCGCATGGGCCTGCCCCTGGAAGTGCTTGTGGTGGCGGTGGGTGTGCCGGTAATCCTTCTCGCCTGGCCGCTCTGAGGCATCCTGCGGCCGCCAGGGAGGACGATCAGGTGAAACCGGCCAACGCCATCCTGTCCGGGCTCGGCACCACGGTCTTCGAGGTGATGTCGAGGCTCGCGGGCGAGCACAAGTCGATCAATCTCGGCCAGGGCTTCCCGGACGATCGCGGTCCGCCCGACGTGCTGGAGAAGGCGGCCGACGCCATCCTCAACGGCTGGAACCAGTATCCGTCCATGCTGGGCCTGCCCGAGCTGCGCCAGGCGGTGACCCAGCACGACCGCCGCTTCTATGGCATCGAGGCCGACTGGCAGCGCGAGGTGCTGGTCACCTCCGGCGCCACCGAGGCGCTGGCGGCCTGTCTGCTGGGACTGATCGAGCCGGGCGACGAGGTGGTGCTGTTCCAGCCGCTCTACGACGCCTACGCGCCGATGGTCAGGCGGGCCGGCGCCACACCCCGCTTCGTCACCCTGCGCGCGCCCGACTGGCGGCTGACCAGGGAGATGCTGGAGGCGGCCTTCAGCGAGCAAACCAAGGCGGTGCTGCTGAACAATCCGCTCAACCCGGCGGCCAAGGTCTACACCGAGGCCGAGCTGGCGCTGATCGCCGAGTTCGTCGTGGCGCACGACGCCGTCGTCATCGCCGACGAGGTCTATGAGCACCTGGTCTTCGGCAACCGCCAGCACCGCACCATGCTGGCCCAGCCCGGCATGCGCGAGCGCTGCCTGAAGATCGGCTCGGCCGGCAAGACCTTCTCGCTGACCGGCTGGAAGGTCGGCTATATCACCGCCGCCCCGCACCTGCTGGAGCCGGTGATGAAGGCGCACCAGTTCCTCGTCTTCACCACGCCGCCCAACCTGCAGGCCGCGGTCGCCTACGGCCTGGGCAAGGACGACGCCTATTTCGACGGGCTGACGGCCGACATGCAGGCCAAGCGCGACCGCTTCGCCGAGGGGCTGTCCCGCGCCGGCTTCGCCGTGCTGCCCTGCGAGGGGACCTATTTCGTGAACATCGACCTTGAGGGCACCGACTTCGCCGGACGCGACGTCGACTTCTGCCGCCACATCACCACCGAGGCCGGGGTGACGGCGATCCCGGTCTCCGCCTTCTATGTGGAGGAGCCGGTGACCAGCGTGGCGCGGTTCTGCTTCGCCAAGAAGCCGGAAGTCCTGGACGGCGCCATCGATCGGCTGACGGCGCATTTCGGCCGCGGCCGGTGAGCCCGCGCGATCCCGGCCCGCCGGGAGCGCCGACGATCCGCGACTACCGCCCGGGCGACGAGGCGGCGCTGCTGGACCTCGTGCGGGCGCTGCAGGCGCATGAGGGCACGGTCTTCGACCGCATGAAGCCGCCGGAAGCGATCGGCGCCTGGTATGTCGAGCGCCTCGAAGCCCGCTGCCGGGAGAGCGACGGCGCCATCCTGGTGGCGGAGCGGGACGGCCTGCTGGTCGGCTATGCGGTGATCCTGACAAGGGAAAGCGCGGCGGACGAGATCGACGAGGTCGACTACGACTACGCCTATGTCATGGACCTGTTGGTGGCGGCGGACTTCCGGGGGATGGGCATCGGCCGCGCCCTGCTCGACGCCTGCGAGGCGCGGGCACGGGCGGCCGGTGTCCGCTGGCTGCGCATCTCCTCGCTGGCGCGCAACGAGACGGCGATGGCGGCCTATCGCCGGGCCGGCTTCGATCCCCTCTACGTGACGCTCGAGAAACCGCTCTGACGCCTTAGGACCGTTCCGGCTCCCCGTCTCCGGCGCTTGCTGGCGGCTCGCTCGGTGCTGGCGTCGCCGGAGCGGCGAGCAGCCCGGCCGGCCGCGCGTTCCGGGACGGCGGCCGCCGCCGGTGCACCGCCAGGTGGAACAGCCAGTAGACTACATAGCCGACATGGCCGAGGGCGCTGCGGACGAGGCGCCGGAGATGGCGCAGGCCGCGCAGTTCCCGCCGGTAGACGTGGATCAGCATCAGCCTGGCGTCGGAGATGCCGCGCGCGGCGATGGCGTGGAAGCGCCGGGCGGAGATCATCCAGATCGGGCTGGCCAGCAGGCTGAGCGCGATGATGGCGATGCCGAGCCGGTAGAAGTCCTGGTCGAGCGCCCCGTTGGCCAGCGCCACGCCGGTCAGCACGAAGGAGAACTCGCCGATCTGCGCCATGGCGAGGCCGGCCGGGAAGGCGCGCTCGAACGGTTCGCCCAGCGCCCGCAGGATGACCACGTTGAGCACCGACTTCGCCAGGATGGTGGCGAGCAGCAGCCCGGCCACCAGCCAGAGATTGTTCCAGATATAGGTGAGGTCGAGCAGCAGCCCGATGGACAGGAAGAAGACCATCAGCAGCACCGCCTGGATCGGCTGGGTGGCGCGCAGCATGACCTTGCGGTCGGTGGTGTTGGCGATGACGAGGCCGGCGATGAAGGCGCCGTAGGCGGCCGACAGGCCGAGCAGGCCCGACAGCGTCGCGGCGATGAAGCAGATCGCCATGGCGGCCAGCGGCACCAGGTCGTGCTGGCCGCGCAGCCAGGCGCGGGTCGGCAGGTCGATCTTGCGGCCGCGCCGGTTCAGGAGCCAGATCACCAGCGCCAGAACCGCCACGGCGGCGGCGATCTTCACCCCCAGCTCGGCGATCGGCACCGCCTCGCCGAGGGAGGAGGCGATCAGGATCATCGGCACGATGGCCAGGTCCTGGGCGATCAGCACGCCGACGGTGACGCGGCCGATCTGGGTTCGCAGTTCGCCGATCTCCTCCAGGATCTTGATGGCGACGGCCGTGGAGGACAGCGAAATGGCGAAGCTGATGACCAGGGACTGGGCGGTCGACCAGCCGGCCAGCCAGCCGATGCCGAAGCCGATGCCGAGCGCCGCGGCGAGCTGCATGACCATGCAGAGCATGGCCACGGTGAGGACCGAGAGCAGCGCGCGCAGCGACAGCTCCATGCCGATGATGAAAAGCAGCATCAGCACGCCGAGCTCTGCCAGGATGCTGACATTGCCGGTGTTCTCCACGAGGCCGAGCGCGGTCGGTCCGAGAACGACGCCGGCCAGGATGTAGCCGACGATGGCGGGCTGGCGGACCCGCGTCATGGCGATGCCGCAGATGACGGCGATGCCGACGGTAAGCGCCAGCGCGGTGATGTCGTGGGCGTGGCTGTCCATGGTGGGACAGCCTATGACGACGGACCCGAGACCGCAAACCGGTCGGTGGCGGAGCTATTCTCCGGCGACCGCCCGCGGCTCGTCCAGCACGGCCTCCGGGTCGTCGCTGGTCTGCATGCGCCAGAGCCGGGCGTAGAGGTTGTTCTCGGCGATCAGCGCACCGTGCGCGCCGGTCTCGACGATGCGGCCCTCGTTGAAGACGAAGATGCGGTCGCAGTCGACCACCGTCGACAGCCGGTGGGCGATGACCACGGTCGTGCGGCCCTTCATCAGGGTGCGCAGCGCCTCCTGCACCAGCCGCTCGGACTGGGTGTCGAGCGCCGAGGTGGCCTCGTCCAGCAGCAGGACCGGGGCGTCCTTCAGCATCGCCCGGGCGATGGAGATGCGCTGGCGCTGGCCGCCGGACAGCCGCACCCCCTGCTCGCCGACACGCGTGTCGTAGCCTTCGGGCATGTCGGCGATGAAGTCGTGCGCGGCGGCGGCCTTGGCGGCCTTGAGGACGTCCTCCTCCGAGGCGTTGGGCCGGGCGTAGCGGATGTTCTCGCGGATGGTGTCGTCGAACAGCACCACCTCCTGGCTGACCAGGGCCAGGTTGTCGCGCAGGCTGTGCATGGTGACGTCGCGCAGATCGTGGCCGTCGATCAGCACGGCGCCCAGATCGGGATCGTAGAAGCGCGGGATCAGGTTCAGCGCGGTCGACTTGCCGGCGCCCGACGGGCCGACGAAGGCGATGCGCTCGCCCGGGCGGACCTCGAAGTCGACGCCGCGCAGGGCCGGGATGTCGGGACCATAGGCGAAATGCACGTTCTGGAAGCGGATGCGGCCTTCGACCCGGCCGAGCGCGATGGCGCCGGGCTTGTCGTTGATCGCCGGCTCGTTGTCGAGCGTGGCGAAGACCCGCTCCGCGCCCATCAGCCCGTTCTGCAGCATGACGTTGATGCCGGCCAGCCGCTTCAGCGGCTCGTATGCCAGGATGACGGCGGTGATGTAGGCCATGAAGGTGCCCGGCGTGCGCACTCCGTCGATGACCTGGTAGCCGCCATAGGCGATGACGCCGGCGATGGCGAGGCCGGCCAGCGTCTCCATCAGCGGGTGCGCCGAGGCGCTGACCCGGGCCTGCTTCTGGGAGATGCGCGCCAGGTTCCAGATCATGTCGTAGGCGCGGGCGGTCTCCCGCTCCTCGGCGTTGTAGGCCTTGACGTGGCGCACCGACTGGAAGACCTGGGTCAGCCGGCTCATCAGCCCGGCGATGGCGTTCTGCTGTCGCCGGGTGTAGCGCCGGGTGAAGCGGCCGATGAGGATGATCGGCAGCACCGCCAGCGGGAAGGCGAGCCCGGCGATCAGGAACAGTTCGGGGTCGAGGATCAGCATCACCCCGACCAGGAAGACCAGCGAGGTGGCGTCCTTGCCCAGCGCGGTGACGCCGCTCGACACCATGCCCTGCATCAACCCGACATCGTTGGTCAGGTGCGCGATCATGGCGCCGGAGGTGGATTTATGCAGACGCGCGAGATCGGCATCCATCAGCTTGCGGAACAGCTCGCCCTGGATCCGCGCGACGCTGCGCCTGGCGATGTCGTTCATGATGATGCCGACGAAGAAGGTCGCCAGCCCCTTCACCACGAAGACGCCGCAGATGGCCATGGCGATCGGCAGCACGAGGTCGCGGCGCTGCTGGGCGAAGATGCCGTCGATCGCCGGCTGCATCAGCCAGGCGGACAGGCCGGTGGTGCCCGAGACCGCGCCCATGCAGACGAGCGCGATCAGGAACTTCCAGCGCATCGGCCAGATGTACTTCCAGAAGACGCGCCGTATCAGCCTGCGGGCGCGGCTGTCTTCCCGGGTGATCTCGAAAATTGCGCTCACTGCCGCGACACACTTCCCCGTGGGAGGGCGAACCCTGGTTCGCCGCGTAGATAACGGCGCGCCGGCCGGCGTTCAAGCGACGAGGCCTGACCGGCGGTCGCCTGAATCCTCTTGATTGATCAGGCAGCTACCTACACGCTTCCGGGTAACAAGGAAATGGCGGAGCCCGGCACGGGACCCAGCCATGAAACCATCGTCAGGGTGGAAGCGCATGGGCGATGCTGGCGTCTCATCCGGTGCGGCGGCGGGGCCACGGCCCTGGGAGGCGCACTATCCGGCCCCTATCCGCTGGGACCAGCCGCTCGACGCGCCGCTGGTGGTGGAGAACCTGCGCCGGACCGCGGAGCTGTTTCCCGACCGCGCGGGTGCCGACTTTCTCGGCCGGCGCACCAGCTATCGGCGGCTCTGGCGCGATGTGCGGCATTTCGCCCGCGGGCTGCAGCAGGCGGGCTTCGGCAAGGGCACCCGGCTGGGGCTGCTGCTGCCGAACTGCCCCTACTACCTGATCGCCTTCTATGGCGGGCTTCTGGCCGGCTGCACGGTGGTGAATTTCAACCCGCTCTACACGGCTCGCGAGATCGCGCGGCAGGCGGCCGATTCCGCGACCGAGATCATGGTGACGCTGGACCTGAAGGTGCTCGCCGACAAGGCGGCACCCCTGCTTGGCCAGGGCGCCATGCGCCATCTCGTGATCTGCCCCATGGCCAGCGCGCTGCCCTGGCCCAAGAGCCTGCTGTTCCGGCTGTTCAAGCGGCGCGAGCGGGCGGTTCTGCCCGAGGGCGCCGGCGTCATCGGCTATTCGCGGCTGCTGCGAAATGACGGCCGGCCGGCGCCGGTGGCGACGGCGGCGGACGACATCGCCGTGCTGCAATATACCGGCGGCACGACGGGGATCCCAAAGGGTGCCATGCTGAGCCACGGCGCCATCGCCGCCAACGTGGCGCAGAGCGCGGCCTGGTTCACCCCGGCGCGGCCGGGGCAGGAGACGACGCTGGCCGTGCTGCCCTTCTTCCACGTCTTCGCCATGACAGTCTTGTTGAACCTGTCGGTGCGCATCGGCGCCACCATCGTGATGATGCCGCGCTTCGACCTTGTCGGCATGCTGAAGACCATCGCCGCGCGCCGGCCCAGCTACCTCGCCGCCGTGCCGACGATCTTCGCGGCGATGAACAATCACCACGACATCGGCAAATACGACCTGTCGAGCCTGCGCATGTGCATCACCGGCGGGGCGCCGCTGCCGCTCGACGTCAAGCAGCGCTTCGAGGCGATGACTGGCTGCGTCCTGGTCGAGGGCTATGGCCTGACCGAGGCGGCGCCGGTGACCCACGCCAACCCGCTGGAAGGGCTGAACAAGTCCGGCTCGATCGGCCTGCCCCTGCCGGGCACCGAGATCCGCTTCGTCGACCTGGAGGACCGCGACCGCGAGGTGGCGCCGGGGGAACGGGGCGAGCTGTGCATCCGCGGGCCGCAGCTGATGTCGGGCTACCTCAACCAGCCGGAGGAGACGGCCCAGACCCTGCGCGGCGGCTGGCTGCACACCGCCGATGTCGGCTATATCGACGAGGACGGCTATACCTACATCGTCGACCGCATCAAGGACCTGATCCTGGCCGGCGGCTACAACGTCTATCCACGGGTGGTGGAGGAGGCGGTCTACCTGCATCCGGCCGTGGAGGAGTGCGTGGTGGCCGGCGTGCCCGACGCCTATCGCGGCGAGACGGTGAAGGCCTATGTCAAGCTGCGCGAGGGCGAGCGGCTGGAAGCCGCGGAGCTGCGCGAGTTCCTCAAGGACAAGCTGTCGCCGATCGAGATGCCCAAGCAGGTCGAGTTCCGCGCCGAGCCACTGCCCAAGACGCTGATCGGCAAGCTGGACCGCAAGGCGCTGCTGGCCGAGGAAGCGGCGCGCGCCGCCGCCGGTGCCACCGCCGGGGGCGGCGACAGCGCCTAACCGTCGGGGCAGCGCCAGGCGGTGGTCTCGTCGCCGGCGTTCCACGCGAACTCGAAGCGATCGCCGTGATAGGCGGTGATCTCCATGGTGAAGCGCTCCACTTCGCCGGTCACCGGCTTGCCGAGGCCGAGTTCGTACTCCACGACGGTGAAGGTGACCGTGCCGTCCGCATAGTCCCAGGTGCCGTTGTAGCCCTCCAGCAGCCAGGCCGTGCCGTCGACGTCCAGCCCCATGCCGTAGCCCGAGGCGCAGGGCCGGGGCATGAACTGCCAGGTGCCGACCAGGTCCTCGCGCGTCGGCATATCGGCCGCTCCGGCCGGGATGGCGAGCAGGGCCAGGAGGCCGACAAGGGCAGGCTTGCGGAGCAGGAGAGCGGCTCGCGTGCCGGCGCGAACGGTCATGATGCGGCAACTCCTTCTGCTGTGTTGAGGCGGTGATCCTGGCACAGGATGTGGGCGTAATTGGGTCGTCATTGAACCGGCCGCGGGCAACCGCCACTATCAAGGGACGCCTGCCGGGGAGGATCGACCCGCCCTGGCCGAGGAGGAAGGATCCGCACGATGAACACGCCGGTGGTAATCGCCGCCTATGCCCGCTCGCCCTTCCACTTCGCGGAGAAGGGGGCCCTGAGGAAGGTGCGGCCTGACACCCTGGCCGCCACCGTGGTCAAGGCGCTGGTGGCGCGCAGCGGTGTCGATCCGGACGCCATCGAGGATCTGATCCTGGGCTGCGCCTTCCCGGAGGGCGAGCAGGGGCTGAACCTGGCGCGGCTGGTGGTGCTGCTGGCCGGCCTGCCGCAATCGGTCGCCGGGGTGACGATGAACCGCTTCTGCGGCTCCTCCATGCAGGCGATCCACACCGCGGCCGGGGCGATCCAGATGGGCGCCGGCGAGGCCTTCATCTGCGCCGGGGTGGAGAGCATGAGCCGGGTGCCGATGATGGGCTTCAACCCGCTGCCGCATCCCGATCTCGCCGCCGCGGTGCCGGGCGCCTACATGACCATGGGCGAGACGGCGGAGAATCTGGCCCGCAAATACCAGATCCCGCGGGCCGAGCAGGAGGCCTTCGCGGTGGAGAGCCAGGCCAAGGCCGCCGCCGCCCGTGCGGAGGGCCGCCTCGCCGACGAGATCGTGCCGATCGAGGCCGGCGGGGAGACGATCGACCAGGACGGCTGCATCCGTCCCGACACGTCCGCGGAGGGGCTGTCGGGACTGAAGCCGGCTTTCTTCGCCGACGGCACGGTGACCGCCGGCACCTCGTCCCCGCTGACCGACGGGGCGGCGGCGGCGCTGGTGACGACGGAGGCCTTCGCCAAGGCCAGTGGCCTGCCCATCCTGGCGCGCATCCGCGCGGTGGCCGTGGCCGGCTGCGATCCGACCATCATGGGCATCGGCCCCGTCGCCGCGTCGCGCAAGGCGCTGGCGCGGGCGGGCGTGGCCGTCGGCGACCTCGACATCATCGAATCGAACGAGGCCTTCGCAGTGCAGGCCATGGCGGTGGAGCGCAAGATGGGCTTCAACCGGGAGCGCACCAATCTGGACGGCGGCGCCATCGCGCTGGGCCACCCGCTGGGCGCCACCGGTGCCCGGATCACCGGCAAGGCGGCGGCGCTGCTTAAGCGCGAGGGCAAGGAACTGGCGCTCGCCACCCAGTGCATCGGCGGCGGCCAGGGTATCGCCACGGTGCTGGAAGCGGCCTGACGGCGATGGCGGAGCGCATTTCCAGCGTCGTCGTGATCGGTGCGGGCGTGATGGGGGGCGGCATCGCCGCGCAGGTCGCCAATGCCGGGATGCCCGTCACCCTGCTGGACAGGGGGGACCTCGCGGCGAGGGCGCTGGACCGTCTGCGCAAGGCCGACCCCGCCGCCTTCATGAGCCCGAAGGACGCCGACCTGGTGACCACCGGCGACGTCGACACCGACCTCGACCGCGTCGTCGAGGCCGATTGGGTGATCGAGGCGATCGTCGAGGACGTCGCGGTGAAGCGCGCGCTCTACGAAAGGCTGGAGAGGGCGATCGGGCCGGAGACCATCGTCTCCTCCAACACCTCGACCATTCCGCTGGCGATGCTGACCGAGGGGAGGGGACCTGACTTCCGGCGCCGCTTCTGCGTCACGCACTTCTTCAACCCGCCCCGCTACATGCGGCTGATGGAGCTGGTGGCGGGGCCGGAGACCGATCCGGCGGTGGCGGAGGCGGTCCGCGAGACGGCGGACCGGCGCCTCGGCAAGGGGGTGGTCGACGCGCATGATACGCCGGGCTTCATCGCCAATCGCATCGGCACCTTCTGGATCCAGGCCGGTCTCAACGCCGCTATCGACCTCGGTCTGAGCGTGGAGGAGGCGGACGCGGTGATGGGCCGGCCGCTCGGCATCCCCAAGACCGGCATATTCGGCCTGATGGACCTGGTGGGCATCGACCTGATGCCGCAGGTCTCCGCCTCGCTGATGGCGACCCTGCCCGAGGGGGACGCCTATCGCACGCATTATCGCGAGCACGCGCTGATCGGCCGGATGATCGCCGACGGCCATACCGGCCGGAAGGGCAAGGGCGGTTTCTACCGGCTGAACCGGGAAGGCGGCCGGCGCGAGAAGCAGGCGATCGACCTGGCGACCGGCGCGTACCATCCGGCCGAACGGCCCACCGTCTCGGCGGTGGAGGCGGCGAAGGCGGGCGGACCGGCGGCCCTGATCGAGCATGACAGCCGGGCCGGGCGCTATGTCTGGGCGGTGCTGGGGCCGACGCTGGCCTACGCGGCCTCGCTGGTGCCGGCGATCGCCGCCGATGTGGCCGCCGTCGATCGCGCCATGCGGCTCGGCTACAACTGGGCCTACGGGCCCTTCGAGCTGATCGACCGTATCGGCGTCGACCGGGTGATCGCCCGACTGGAGGCTGACGGAGTGCCGCTGCCGCCACTGTTTGAGGCCGCGCGGGGGCGCGGCTTCTATCGGCAGGAGCCGGATGGCGGCGTCGCCTTCCTGGGCACCGACGGTGACTATCGCCCGGTCGAACGGCCGGCGGGCGTGCTGCTGCTGGCGGACGTCAAGCGCGCGGCGAGGCCGCTCACGCGCAACGCCAGCGCCGCCCTCTGGGATCTCGGCGACGGCGTGACCTGCCTGGAATTCACCAGCCGCATGAACACGCTGGACGAGCAGACCATGGCGCTGCTGGCCGAGGCGCTGGCGATCACCGCCAGCGACCACAGGGCCATGGTGGTCTACAACGAGGGCGAGAACTTTTCCGTCGGCGCCAATCTGGGCTTCGTGCTGTTCGCCGCCAATATCGGCCTCTGGGGCCAGATCGAGGGGGCGGTGAAGGCCGGCCAGGACGCCTACAGGGCCATCAAGTACGCCCCCATCCCGGTGGTCGCAGCACCCGCCGGCATGGCCCTGGGCGGCGGCTGCGAGATCCTGCTGCACGCCCACGCCGTGCAGGCGCATGCGGAGACCTATTGCGGGCTGGTGGAGGCCGGGGTCGGCATCGTGCCGGCCTGGGGCGGCTGCAAGGAGATGCTGCTGCGCGCCGTCGCCGACCGGAAGCGGCCGGGCGGGCCGATGCCCGCGGTCAACCGGGTGTTCGAGACGATCGCGCTGGCCAAGGTGGCGCGCTCGGCCAAGGAGGCGAAGGCGCTGGGCTATCTGCGTGCCGATGACGGCATCACCATGAACCGCGACCGCCTGCTGGCCGACGCCAAGGCGCGGGCCCTCGCCCTGGCCGAGGACTTCACGCCGCGCCAGCCAGCGAGACCGATCCGCCTGCCGGGGCCCAGCGCCCGCACCGCCCTGATGCTGGCCGTCGACGGCTTGGCCAAGCGCGGCCTCGCCACCGCGCATGACCGGGTGGTGGCGGAGGGGCTGGCGACGGTGCTGTCGGGCGGTGACACGGACCTGACGGAGGATATCGGCGAGGACCAGATCGCCCGGCTGGAGCGGCAGGTCTTCGCCACGCTGGTGCGCCGGGAGGAGACGCTCGAGCGCATGGAGCACATGCTGGAAACCGGCAAGCCGCTGCGCAACTGATCCGGAGAGCGCCCCACGCCATGCCCCGCTTCACGGCACCGATCGAGGACATCAGCTACGCGCTCTGGGAGGTCGCCGGCCTGGACGGGCTGGCGGCGCTGCCCGTCCATGGCGAGGTGACGCCCGACCTGGTCGACGCCGTCCTGGCGGAGGCCGGCCGGCTGGCCGAGGAGGTCGTCTTTCCGCTCAACCAGAGCGGCGACCGCGAGGGCTGCCGGCTGGAGAACGGCGTGGTGCGGACCCCGGCGGGCTTTCCGGAGGCCTATCGCCGCTTCATCGAGGGGGGCTGGACCGGCATTTCGGCCGATCCCGATTATGGCGGCCAGGGTCTGCCCGGCGTGCTGGGCTTCGTCATGGAGGAGATCTTCTCCAGCGCCAACATGGCCTTCACCATGTATTCCGGGCTCAGCAAGGCCGCCTACAACCTGCTCGCCGTCCACGGCAGCCAGCGCCAGAAGGCGATCTTCCTGCCGCGCCTGGTCGACGGCACCTGGTCGGGCACCATGTGCCTGACCGAGCCGCAATGCGGCACCGATCTGGGCCTGGTGCGCACGCGCGCGGTGCCGGACGGCGAGGACGCGGCGACGGGCGAGGCGCGCTACCGGCTGGACGGCGCCAAGATCTTCATCTCCGCCGGCGAGCACGACCTGACGGAGAACATCGTCCACCTGGTGCTCGCCCGCCTGCCGGACGCGCCGCCGGGTACCCGCGGGCTCTCCCTCTTCGCCGTGCCGAAATTCCTGCCGCGGCCGGAGGGCGAGGGCTGGGTGCCGGGGCCGCGCAACGGCGTCCGGGCGACGGCGATCGAGCACAAGATGGGTATCCGCGCCTCGGCGACCTGCCAGCTCGCCTTCGAGGGGGCGGAGGGCTACCTGGTGGGCGAGGCGGGCAAGGGCATGCGGGCGATGTTCGTGATGATGAACACCGCCCGCCTCGCCGTCGGCATCCAGGGCATCTCGATCGCCGAGACGGCCTATCAGAACGCCCTGGCCTATGCCCTGGAGCGTCGCCAGGGCCGGGCGCTGACGGGGGCTCGGTCGCCCGAGGCCGCGGCCGACCTCCTGATCGTCCATCCCGACGTGCGTCGCGAGCTGCTGATCCAGAAGGCGTTCATCGAGGGCGCGCGGGCGCTGGCATACTGGGTGGCGACGGAGATCGACCACGCGCACCGGAACCCGGACCCGGCGCGGGCCCGGGCGGCGGACGATCTGGCGCAGCTGATGACGCCGGTGCTCAAGGCCTACTGCACCGACATGGGCTTCGAGGCGACCAACCGCGCCCTGCAGGTCTTCGGCGGCCATGGCTACATCGCCGAGATGGGGGTGGAGCAATATGTCCGCGACGCCCGCATCTCGGCCATCTACGAGGGGGCGAACGGCATCCAGGCGCTCGACCTGGTCGGCCGCAAGCTGCCGGCCCATACCGGGCGCTATCTCCGGCGCTTCTTCCGGCCGCTGACCGGCTTCATCGAGGCTAACCGCCGGGACCCGGCGGTGGCGGAGTTCATCGGCCCGCTGGAGAAGGTCACCGCCCGGCTGCAGCAGGCGACGGGGCTGATCGCCCAGAAGGGCATGGCCGATCCGACCGAGGGCGCGGCGGCGGCGTCCGACTATCTGCGCGCGCTGGCGCTGGTGGCGATGGCCTGGATGTGGGCCCGCATGGCCAAGACCTCCGCCGCGGCGCTGGCCGAGGGGAGGGGACGCCGGGCCTTCAACGAGGGTAAGATCAAGACCGCGCGCTTCTTCTACGCCCGCATGCTGCCCGAGGCGGGTAGCCGCCTGGCCATGCTGTCGGGCGGGGCGGCGAGCCTGATGGCGCACGAGGCGGAGGAGTTCTAGGACGGCGCCGGTACGGCCGCCGCTTCCGCCCCACCCGCGATCGTGGCACGCTGCCGCCATGCGACCGCTTCGCTACACCATCAACGTCACCCTGGACGGCTGCTGCGACCACACGGCGATTCCCGCCGACGAGGCGCTGCACCGGCACGCGATCGGCAATCTCGAGCGGGCCGACGCCCTGATCTTCGGCCGGGTGACCTACACGATGATGGAGACGGCGTTCCGGCCCGCCGTGCAGACGGAGGCACGGCCGGAATGGACCGATCCCTTCGCCCGGACCATCGACGCGGCGCGCAAATACGTGGTGTCGCGCACGCTGGACCGGGTCGACTGGAACGCGGAGCTCCTGCGCGGCGACCTGGCCGACGCAATCCGGAGGCTGAAGCGGCAACCCGGCAAGGGGCTGCTGGTCGGCGGCGTGACGCTGCCGCTGGCCCTGGCGGAACTCGACCTGATCGACGAGTACGAGTTCGTCGTGCATCCCCGGCTGGCCGGCCACGGGCCGACACTGTTCGCCGGGCTGTCGCGGCATGTCGAGCTCACGCCCGTCGGCCGGCACGAATTCGCCTCGGGGGCGGTGGCGCTCCGCTACGAGCCCCGCCGCCGAACGCCCGCCGCCTAGACGGGATCACTTCGCGCTAATCGTCCGCAGGCGCCTCGATCTCGGCCTTGCGGCGGATGTACTCGTCCTCCGCGATCAGGCCGCGCTTGCGCATGATCTCCAGCGCGCGCAGGGCCTGGGCGGTGTCTTCCTCGCCGGTGATGCCGCTCTCGGAATCGGTGTCGGCCTGGGCGGCGCCGGGATTGCGGAAGCTGTCTCGATCGTTGCCGGTCATGGGTTCGACACCTGGCTCGCTGGTTGTGGTGGGACTGGTTGCGACAGCATGAAGCCTTTCGCCGGCCGGCCGGTTCCCCTATCTACTCGGCCAGCCGGCCGCACCCTTCCGATATCGTGCGTACCGTTCGCTTGTGAAAGGCCCTCCATGCTGCTCGACCGCGTGCTGCGCATCGTCCTCGTCCTCACCGCCACCGTGGCCATCGGCGGCGTGGTGCTGCTGGTGACCGATCCCTGGGGCGGGGAAGGCGGCACCACGGCAGTCGGCCCGTCCGGCGGCGGTGCCGTGGCGACGGCGGATGTCGGCGGGCCGTTCGAGGTGGTCGACCACACCGGCCAGCCCTTCACCGAGGCGGATCTGCGCGGCGACTTCTCGCTGATCTATTTCGGCTACACCTACTGCCCCGACGTCTGCCCCACCGAGCTTGGCGTGATGACCGCGGCGCTGGGCCAGCTCGACCCGGATCTGCGCCAGCAGGTGCAGCCCTACCTCGTGACCATCGACCCGGCCCGCGACACGCCGGAGGCGATGGCCGACTATGTCGGCCTGTTCAGCGACGACCTGATCGGGCTGACCGGCAGCGAGGAGCAGATCACCCGGATCGCCCGCGCCTATCGCGTCTTCTACCAGCGGGTGGAGAGCGCGGAGTTCGCAGAGTATCTGATGGACCACTCATCCTATGTCTACCTGATGAACCCGGAGGGCGAGAACGCGGCGGTGTTCCCCTACGGCATGGCGCCGGACCGCATGGCCGACGGCATCCGCCAGGCGGTGGCGTCCTACCAGCCCTCGACCTGAGCGGCGGGTCGGGGCCTGCCATTTGGGGGTGAGCGCACTCTAGCGTGGGGCGAACGAATCCCTCACTATGTCGACAGATTCGGCGCCGGCACCCGGCCGCGCGCCGCCGACGCAGGGAGGAAGATGATGGTTGCCACGCGGATGCCCCTGGTCCTGGCGCTTGCCCTGGCCGGCGGGCTTGCGGCCTGCGTCACCGGCTTCAACGACGAGCGCGGCCAACTCGCCGCCCAGGCGCGCAGCCAGCTCGTCGGCCTCAGCGAGGCGGACCTGCTGGCCTGCGCCGGCAACCCCGACCGCAGTCGCCAGCAGGGCGGCATCGACTTCCTGACCTACGCCAACCAGGCCATCCCGGAGGCGGAGAGCCCGATCCAGGGCACGGGCTTCGCGTCGAGCTCCAGCGTCTTCGCCGACAGCACCAGCTTCGAGGGCGTGGGTTCGGGCGTCGGGCTCTACGAGACGGTGCGGTCGGACTATTGCGAGGCCACGTTCAGCGTGGTCAACGGCCAGGTCGTCGGGCTAGACTACTACACGCCGACGGGCGGGGGACTGGGAGGTCAGTACCGCCAATGCTACGACATCGTCTCAAGCTGCCTCTAGGGCGCCAGCACCTTCTCGCAATCCTGCCGTTGGCCGGCCTGCTGGCCGGCCTGCTGGCCGGCTGCCAGCCGCCGGGCCAGGACGTGGCCGAGCGGCTCGCCCGGCTCGAGGGCCAGCTGATCGGCTATCCGGTCGGCTCGCTGATGGCCTGCGCCGGGGTGCCGCCGCGGATACGCGGCGAGGGCGCGCGCGAGTTCATGACCTTCGAGAGCGCCTACCGGTATGAGGAGGTGCATCCCTATGCCGACCCGTTTTGGCCCTATGGCCGCTATTCCTGGCCCGGCTTCGCCTATGCGCCGCGGGTGATCACGCGCGACTACCAGTGCGAGGCGACGGTGACCGTGGAAGGCGGCATCGTCGCCCAGGCCAGCTTCCGCACGCCCGTCTCCTCGCGCGGCAACGCCGCCCAGTGCGAGGCCATCTTCGCCAACTGCGCCTTCGGCGGCTGATCAGCCGAGCGCGGCGATGGCGGCGAGCAGGGCGTCGAGGCCGTCCCCGTCGGGTGACCCGGTCAGCGGCCGCGCCATGAGGTAGAGCGCGGGATCGCCGCCGGTCCCGCCATCGGCGTCGTCGGGAGCCGTGCCCAGCCTGGTGACCCGCAGGTCGTCGACCTGCCGGTCGTCGTGCCAGATGGCGCCGGTCAGCGCGTCGAGGCAGGCCTTGGCGACGTTGTCGACGTCGAGACGGCCGGCGCCGCCGACGATCCAGATGCGCACCGCGAAACGGTCCATGCTGGGCCGGATACGCGGATATTCCTTGCGGAAGAAGTCGCCGATATCGGTGCGCACCCGTCCACCCTGGCTGGTCACCCGGGGGAAATGCAGCACCACCGTCCCGTCGACGCGGGCGATGCGGATGCGATGCCGCCCCGTCCAGCCGTGATCGGCCTGTCCCATCATTCCGTCCGTTCAGAGGGTCGTCTGCCCGGCATCGCGCCTGACGGCGCGGCAGGGGACCGCTTGAAGTTTTGCCGGGCGCACTTTATCACCCATGGCCGAGCGACAGGACAATTCAAGCCTCCGCGGGACGACGGCCGCCGCCACGGAGGACAGGCGAGGAAGGACCGAGCGGATGAAGATCCTTGTGCCCGTCAAGCGGGTGATCGACTACAACGTCAAGGCCAGGGTGAAGGCGGACGGATCGGGCGTCGACCTGACCAACGTGAAGATGTCGATGAACCCCTTCGACGAGATCGCGGTGGAGGAGGCGATCCGCCTGAAGGAGGCCGGCAAGGCCGAGGAGATCGTCGCCGTCTCGATCGGCGTCGCCCAGGCGCAGGAGACCATCCGCACGGCGCTCGCCATGGGGGCCGACCGGGGCATCCTGGTGCAGACCGACGTGGCCGTCGAGCCGCTGGGCGTGGCCAAGCTGTTGAAGGCGATCACCGAGGCGGAAGGGGCCGATCTCGTCATCCTCGGCAAGCAGGCGATCGACGACGATTCCAACCAGACCGGCCAGATGCTGGCGGCCCTGCTGGGCTGGGCCCAGGGGACCTTCGCCTCCAAGCTGGAGCTGGGCGACGGCAAGGTCCAGGTCACCCGCGAGGTCGATGGCGGGCTGGAGACGCTGACCCTGACGCTGCCGGCGGTGATCACCACCGATCTGCGCCTGAACGAGCCGCGCTACGCCTCACTGCCCAACATCATGAAGGCGAAGAAGAAGCCGATCGACACCAAGTCGCCGGAGGATTTCGGCGTCGACATCCAGCCCCGGCTGGAGACCGTCAGCGTCGCCGAGCCGCCCAAGCGCGCCGGCGGCGTGAAGGTGGAGGATGTCGCCCAGCTGGTCGACAAGCTGAAGAACGAAGCCCGCGTGATCTGACGGCAAGCTGGAGAGAAGTCCCATGAGCATTCTGGTGGTGGCCGAACACGACAACGCGGCGCTGCAGCCGGTAACCCTGGCTGCGGTGGCGGCGGCCAAGGAGATCGCGGCCAAGGGCGGCGGCGACATCCACCTGCTGGTGGCCGGCAAGGACTGCGGCGGCGCCGGCGAGGCGGCGGCCAAGGTCGACGGCGTGGCCAGGGTGATCGTCGTCGACGATGCCGGCCTCGAGCACAATTTGGCCGAGGCTCTGGCCCCGGCGGTGGTCGACCTGGCCGGCGACTACGACTATCTGCTGGCCCCGGCGACGACGGCGGGCAAGAACCTGATGCCGCGCGTCGCGGCGCTGCTCGACGTGCAGCAGATCTCCGACATCATGGCGGTGGAGGCGGGCGACACCTTCGTGCGGCCGATCTATGCCGGCAACGCGCTGGCGACGGTGAAGTCGACCGACGCCAAGAAGGTCATCACGGTACGCACCACCGCGTTCGACGCGGTGGCGGCGGAAGGTGGCTCGGCCGAGGTGGAGACCCGCTCGGGCAGCTATGGCCAGGAGCTGTCCAGCTTCGTCGGCCAGGAGCTGTCGAAGAGCGAGCGGCCGGAGCTGACCTCGGCCCGCGTGGTGATCTCCGGCGGCCGCGGCATCGGCTCGGCGGAGAACTTCGCCATCCTCAACGGCATCGCCGACAAACTGGGGGCGGCGATCGGTGCCAGCCGGGCGGCGGTCGACGCCGGCTACATGCCCAACGACTATCAGGTCGGCCAGACCGGCAAGGTGGTGGCGCCCGAGCTCTACATCGCCGTGGGCATCTCCGGCGCCATCCAGCATCTGGCCGGCATGAAGGACAGCAAGGTGATCGTCGCCATCAACAAGGACGAGGAGGCGCCGATCTTCCAGATCGCCGATTACGGCCTGGTCGCCGACCTGTTCAAGGCCGTGCCGGCGCTGGAGGAGGAGCTGAACAAGGTCCTGTGAGCCCGGTGCTGTAAGCCAGCCGGCGACGGGAAGGGCGCCCGCGATGACCGCCACCGTCCGGAGCCGCGACGAGCTGATCGCGGAGTTGCGCGCGCTGGGTGTGCATGCCGGCGGCGTCCTGCTTGTCCACACCGCCTTTCGCGCGGTGCGGCCGGTCGATGGCGGGCCGGAGGGCCTGATCGCGGCACTGTCGGCGGCGCTCGGCCCCGACGGCACGTTGGTGATGCCGTGCTGGTCGGGCGACGACGAGGCGGTCTTCGACCCGGCCGCCAGCGAGCCGGCCGAGGATCTGGGCGTGCTGCCGCGCGTCTTCCGGCGCCTGCCGGGCGTGCTGCGCAGCCCGCATCCCTTTGCCTTCGCCGCCCGCGGACCGGAGGCGGCGCGGATCGTCGATACCGGCCTGCCCCTGCCGCCGCACGGCCCCGACAGTCCGGTCGACCGGGTCCGGCAGGCGGATGGCCAGGTGCTGCTGCTGGGGATCGGGCACGAGGCTGACACGACGCTGCACCTGGCGGAGGTGCTGGCCGGCGTCGGCTACCGTGTCGCCCACCACGTCACCGTGGCGGAGGGCGGCCACGCGGTGCGCATCGACTATGGCGAGACCGACCATTGCTGCCGGCGCTTCGCGCTCGCCGACGATTGGCTGCGTGGCCGCGGCCTGCAGCGCGAGGGCCGGGTCGGCAACGCCGCCGCCAGGCTGGTCCGGGCGCGCGACGTGGTGGCGGTGGCGCAGGAGCGGTTGCGGGTGGAGCCGGACATCTTCCTGCACGGGCCCGGAGAGGGCTGCCTGGATTGCGATCTGGCCCGCGCCGGCAAGGGGCAGGATTGGGCGCCCCATCGCACACCGCTGGGTCGCCTGTCCGCACTGTCCGGCGACGCACGGTTCCCGGTCACATAAAGAGGCCCGCTGACGGATCAGCGGGCCATCAAGTTTGGGATGCCAGGAGGGCGTCTCTGGCTAGCGTTCCCCGGCGATGGTCGTCGCGTAGGCGAGCACCGCGGAGAACAGGATGAACCCGGCGAGAACCAGGGCCAGGTAGGCAATCTCGTAGTCCGACATGGCACCGGTCTCCTCGCTTGGTACGGACACATAGTTGCCCCCACAAACAATCCGGTCATTGACCTGGATCAAAGAATTGGGCGGTCCGCTCGCGAAATCGCGATTTGCCTCGCGGGCCGGGGTCACTACATCAGGAAGGTGGTTTCCCGTGCGCGCCGTCCGGCCGCGCCTCCATCCGACACGAGATCAGGAAGGTTTGACATGGCAGCGCCCATCGAGCTCTACACGTGGCCGACCCCGAACGGCTTCAAGGTCTCCATCCTGCTGGAGGAGATCGGCATGCCCTATAACGTGCATGCCGTGAACATCGGTGCGGGCGACCAGTTCCAGCCGGACTTCCTGAAGATCAGCCCGAACAACAAGATGCCGGCGATCGTCGATCCCGAGGGGCCGGACGGCAAGCCGTACAGCCTGTTCGAATCGGGCGCCATCCTGATGTATCTGGCCCAGAAGTCCGGCCGCTTCTGGCCGAAGAGCCATCCGGCCCACTGGGACACGGTCAAGTGGCTGATGTGGCAGATGGGCGGCTTCGGCCCGATGCTGGGCCAGGCGCACCATTTCCGCCGCTACGCGCCGGAGACGCTCGACTATGCCGTCGACCGCTACACAAAGGAGGCGGGCCGGCTCTACCGGGTGCTCGACAAGCGCCTGGGCGAGGCGGAGTTCCTGGCCGGCGACGAGTACACGATCGCCGACATGGCGACCTTCCCCTGGTCCCGCTCGATCGAGAACCAGGGCTGGACGGCCGACCAGTTCCCCAATTTCAAGCGCTGGTTCGACACCATCAACGCCCGCCCGGCCGTCGAGCGCGGCCTCCAGGTCCTCGCCGACCGCCGCCAGGCCAACACCAGCGAGGAGGCCCGCCGCAACCTCTTCGGCGACGCGCAATACGCCGCGCGGTAGGGGCTGGGCGTCCGGAGAACGCGCCGACATGATAAGAAATGATAAGGTTTGCTAAGGTTTTTCTCCGCGCCGCCGTGAACGGCACCCGTTCCGCCAACGGCTGAGCCCGGGGGGTCAGCCGCCGCGGCCCGGCGATTGCCCGCGCGGCAGCCGGCCGAGATGGGCGTAGGCGTGGCTCAGCGCGCTCTGGCCAAGCGCGATGGTGATCAGCAGGAACAGGTTGACCACCACAGAGACGATGAGCTGGGTGGTCCACACGAAGCCGCTGGCGCCGAAGGGGATGAGGCCGGGCACGAGGGCGGCCAGGATCTGTACCGGCAGGACCATGGCGAGGATCAGCAGGGCGATGCGCCAGCCCTGGCCCTGGGTGGCGAGCCAGGAATGGGTCAGCGTCATCGGCACCTCGATCGCCCGGCCGGGGAACACCAGGCTCCAGCGCGCGAACAGGTAGAGGCAGGGCAGGCCGATGATGGCGAGCATCACGAGGCCGCCGGCGCTGAGAAAGAAGGCGGCGTCGCCCTGGCTGGCGATCCGGGCCATGAAGTCGCCGCGCAGGTTGAACAGGCCGAGGACCATGCTGGCCACGAAGGAGAGCACGAAGGCGGCGACGCCGAGCACGATGCCGACCAGCAGGGAGTAGCCGAAATAGGCCCAGTCCCGCTGCCTGGGCGCGATGTCGAGGAAGCCGAACTCGCTCTCGCCCAGCAGCGCGTAGCGGTGCCAGCGCACGGCGTAGAGCGTCGACACCCAGACCGTGACCAGGAGGAACACGAACAGTGCCAGCATGACCTGACCCTGTCCGGCGCCGGCCGGACCGACGACACCGGCCGGGCCGAGCCAGGCGAAGAGCAGCAGGTCGAGGACGACGAGCACGACGAGGAAGGGCGCGCCCAGCCGGACATGCACCATGGGATTGCCCAGCACGCGGGCGTAGAGCGGCCCGATGCTGCCGATGACGTCGAGCGGCGCCCTGGCTGGCTGGTTCATGGCGGCGGTCTCCCTCGGTGCGGCGTGGCGTCCGTCTGGTCGATGTTGGGCCGGCGGCCTCAGCGGCCGGCGGCGTAGCCCTGCATGTAGCGCGCGTTGCAGGCCGCGCGCAGCATGGTGCCGCCGCTCTGCGCGCTGCGCTTCACGGCGGCGAGGCGGCCGAGCGACCAGGGGTGCTTGCGCTCCAGGATATGGCCGCGGCGCTCGAGTTCCGCAAAGACAGCCTCCTCGAAGCGGTCCTCGATCACCAGCACGCCGGGCTGGCGGGTGCGGGGCCAGAAGCTGGTCGGCGCGTTGGCGCTGTGGAAGGCGGGCAGGTCGATGGCTTCCTGCAGATTGAGACCGTGATGCAGGTGGCGCAAGAACAGCAGCATGGTCCACTGGTCCTGCTGGTCGCCGCCCGGCGTGCCGAGCGCCATGAAGGGCCGGCCGTCGCGCTGCACCAGGGTGGGCGTCAGGGTCGAGCGCGGGCGCTTGCCGGGCGCGAGCGCCGACGGGCTGTTCTCGTCGAGCCACAGCATCTGCAGCCGCGTGCCGAGGCAGAATCCCAGCGCCGGAATAGTCGGCGAGCTCTGCAGCCAGCCGCCGGACGGGGTGGCCGAGACCATGTTGCCCCAGCGGTCGACGACGTCGAGATGGACGGTGTCGCCGTCCACCATGGCGCCGCCGTCCCGCCGCTCGAGGCCGCCGGGCAAGCCCGCATTGGGGTCGGACGGGGTCAGGTTCGCCTCCATCCGGCGCTGGCCCTCGGCATGGTCGAGGAAGGCGGGCAGGTAGGGCTGCCGGCCGTCGGGCGCGCCGGGGCGGAAGTCGTGCGAGGCGGCCTCGCCGACCAGTGCCCGGCGATCGGCGTTGTAGGCCTCCGACAGCAGGGCCTCGACCGGTACGTCGGCGAAGTCCGGGTCGCCGTACCAGGCCTCCCGGTCGGCCATGGCCAGCTTGGCGCACTCGACCACCGTGTGCACGAAGTCGGCCCCGGCCGGGTCCATGGCGTCGAGGTCGAAGCCCTTCAGGAGGGCCAGTTGCTGCAGGAAGACCAGGCCCTGGGTCCAGGTCCGGGTCTTGGCCACGGTCAGGCCGTGATAGTCGATGGTGAGCGGCGCCTCGTAGGTGGGCTGCCAGCGGGCAAGATCGTCGCCGGTCAGCAGGCCGCGATGGCGCTGGCCGGAGACGTCGAGGATCTCCTCCTCGGCGCAGAAGCGGTCGATGGCCTCGGCCACGAAGCCCTCGCGCCAGGCCCGGCGGGCGGCCTCGATCCCGGCGTCGCGGGCGCCATCCTTCGCGGCGTCGGCGAGACGCTGATAGGTCGCCGCCAGCGTCGTCAGGCGGAAGAAGCCGCCGGCCTGCGGCCCCGTGCCGCCGGGCAGCCACTGGGCGCCGCTGGTCGGCCAGGCGCGCTGGAATGTGGCGCGGCACTGTTCCACCGCGGCGGCGACGGCCTGGTGCACCGGAAAGCCGTCGCGGGCATAGGTGATGGCCGGCGCCAGAACGTCGCCCAGCGTCATGGTGCCGTGGTCACGCAACAGCACCAGCCAGGCGTCCACGGCGCCGGGAACGGCGGCCGGCAGCAGGCCGGTGCCGGGGATGATGTCGAGGCCGAGCTCGCGGAACCGGGCGATGCTGGCCTTGGCCGGGGCCGGGCCCTGGCCGCACAGCACCTCGGCCCGGTCGCTGTCGCCGCGCTGGAAGATCACCGGCAGGTCGCCGCCCGGCCCGTTCATGTGCGGTTCCACCACGTGCAGCATGAAGCCGGCGGCGACGGCGGCGTCGAAGGCGTTGCCGCCACGCTCCAGCATGGCCATGCCGACGGCGGTGGCCAGCCAGTGCGTGCTGGCGATCATGCCGAAGCTGCCGCTGAGTTCCGGGCGGGTGGTGAACATGGGTCCTGGCGTCCCTGCCTGTTTCGTGGTCTTGGCCGCGCTCCGGTCCGGGGGCGTGCCTGATCGCCGATGTTTACGCTTTACCTGAGCGGAGAGTTGCGTTCGGATCGACGCGCGGTGATTTTCCTAGCCGATGCGGGCCGATCTTGGCCATGACGATTTTCCAACGGGAGTTCGAGTGCGGTGTTGATCCAGCATCCCTACCTGCTGTTCCTCGGTGACGCGGCCGACCAGCTGGCCGCGAAGACCGCCGCCGGCGTGCGGCAATGGCGCCCGGAATGGTGTGTCGGCCAGCTGCGCCTGCCCGGCTGCAACGCCGATCTGGGCTTGCCGGACATGACCATCGAGGAAGCGGCGGCCGCCGGCGTCAAGACCCTCGTGATCGGCGTCGCCAACCGGGGCGGGCGCATCTCGGTGGAATGGCAGGACACCATGATGCACGCGCTGGAACACGGCATGGACATCGCCAGCGGCCTGCACAACAAGGTTGCGTCCCTGCCCATGGTGGCGGAATCGGCCCGCACCCATGGCCGCCAGATCTTCGACGTGCGCCACCCGACCCGCGACTTCGACGTCGGCACGGGCGAGCGGCGGCCTGGGAAGCGCATGCTGGCTGTCGGCACCGACTGCTCGGTCGGCAAGATGTACAGCGCGCTCGCCTGCGAGAAGGCGATGGCGGCGCGTGGCATGAAGGCGACATTCCGGGCCACCGGCCAGACCGGCATCCTGATCGCCGGCGAGGGCGTCTCGGTCGACGCGGTGGTGGCCGACTTCATCTCCGGCGCGGTGGAATGGCTGGCGCCGGCCAACGATCCCGACCACTGGGACCTGGTGGAGGGACAGGGCTCGCTGTTCCATGCCAGCTTCGCCGGCGTCTCCATGGGCCTGCTGCACGGCGCGCAGGCCGATGCCCTGGTGCTGTGCACGGAGCCGGGGCGCCCGCACATGCGCGGCCTGCCGGGCTACCAGCTTCCCGGGATCGCGGAGTGTATCGAGCTCAACGTGCGCTGTGCCCGGCTGACCAATCCGGCGGCGACGGTGATCGGCATCGCGGCCAACACCTCGAAGCTGTCGGAGACCGAGGCACGGGATCTCCTGAAGGGCTACGAGGACGCGTTCGGCATGCCCGCCGTCGACCCGGTACGCACCGGCGTCGAGCCGCTGGTCGACGCGATGGAGCGCCTCTAGATGCTGGCGGTCACGGTCGCGCGGCACGCCTTCAAGCTGCGCGGCCGCTTCGCCATCTCCCGCGGCGCCAAGACCGAGGCCAATACCCTCATCATCTCGGTCAGCGACGGCGCGGTCACCGGGCGCGGCGAGTGTGTTCCCTATGGCCGCTATGGCGAGAGCCTGGAATCGGTCGAGGCGCAGATCGACGGTGTGCTGGGCGCGATAGCCGACGGCATGGACCGCGCGGCGCTTCAGGACGCCCTGCCCGCCGGTGCGGCGCGCAACGCGCTCGACTGCGCGCTCTGGGACTTCGAGGCCAGGCGCGCCGGCAAGCCCGTCTGGAAGTTGGCGGGGCGGCCGCGCTGGCGACCGGTTACCTCGGTGATGACGATCAGCCTAGACACGGTGGAGAACATGGCGGCCGCCGCCGCGAGATGGGCCCACTTGCCCCGGCTGAAGCTGAAGCTGACCGGCGACGGCGATCTGGACCGGGTGACGGCGGTGCGCGAGGCCGCGCCCGGCGCCGCCATCGTGGTCGACGCCAACGAGGGCTGGACGATGCGCCATCTGGGGCAGTATGCCGGCGCCTTCCACGATCTGGGCGTGGAGATGATCGAGCAGCCGTTGCCGGCAGCGGAGGACGATCAGTTGGCCGGCTATGACGGGCCGGTGGTGCTCTGCGCCGACGAGAGTTGCCACACGCGGGAGTCATTGCCGGCCCTGGCCGGAAAGTACGGCATGGTCAACGTCAAGCTGGACAAGACCGGCGGGTTGACCGAGGCGCTGGCGCTGGGCGACGCGGCCCGGGCGGCCGGTTTCCGGGTCATGCTCGGCTGCATGATGGGCAGTTCGCTGTCCATGGCGCCGGGCGTGCTGGCGGCCCAGGGGGCGGAGATCGTCGACCTTGACGCGCCGCTCTGGCTGGCCGAGGACGTGGAGACGCCGCTTGCCTACAACGGGACCGAGGCGCAGCCCCCCTCCGCGGCGCTGTGGGGAAATGACCGGGCCTGAGGGGGCTTGACCGGGGCGGCAGGCGGTCAGCCTTCCGCCACCACCGCGGCGAGCCGGTCGATCTCCTCCTCGGTGTTGTAGTAGTGCACCGAGGCGCGGACGAGGTCGTCGATGTCGCGGTCGTCCATGTCGAGCCTGGTGGAGGCGCGGCCGGAGACGGAGACGTTGATGCCGGCGGCCGCCAGGCGCGCCTTCGTCTCCCGTGGCTCCTCGCCGACCTTGAGGAAGGTGACGATGCCGCACTTGGCCATGCCCTTGTCCAGCACCGCGACGCCCGGCACGGCGTCGAGCGCGCTGCGGGCGTGGCTGGCGAGAGCGGTGATCCGCGACCGGATGGCGTCGAGACCGAGCGTGAGCGCGTAGTCGACGGCGACGCCCAGGCCGATCTTGGCGGCGACGTTGATCTCCCAGTTCTCGAACCGGCGCGCGTCGTCGCGCAGGACGTAGCTGTCCGGCCCGGTCCACTCCGCGGCATGCAGGTCGATCAAGGGCGGCTCCAGCCGCTCGACCCAGTCATGGGCGATATAGAGGAAGCCGATGCCGCGCGGGCCGCGCAGGTATTTCCGGCCGGTCGCGGTCAGCATGGTGCAGCCGATCGCCCGCACGTCGAGCGGCATCTGCCCCGCTGACTGGCAGGCATCGAGCAGGAAGGGGATGTCACGCTCGCGGGCCAGCCGGCCGATACCGGCGGCCGGGTTGACCAGGCCGCCATTGGTCGGTACGTGGCTGACGGCGATCAGGCGGACCGGTCCCTTCGAGGGATCGTCCAGGACCTCCGCCATCCGGCCGAGATCGATCTGGCCGAAGCGGTCGTCTGGCACCGTCTCGATCACCGCGCCCGTCTTGCGTGCGACCTGCAGGAAGGCGAGGTAGTTCGAGGCGTATTCCGCGACGCCGGTGACGATGCGGTCGCCGGGCCGGAAGTCGAAGGCATAGAAGGCCATGTCCCAGGCGCGCGTGGCGTTCTCCACCACGGCGATCTCGGCGCTGTCGGCGTTCAGCAGACGGGCAAGCGCGGCGTAGGTGTTGGCGAGCGCGTCGGCGGCCTCGGCCGCCGCCTCGTAGCCGCCGATCGCGGCCTCGCGCTCTAGATGCGCGATCTGGGCGCGGGTGACCGGCAGCGGCGGCAGTGCCGCGCCGGCATTGTTGAGATGGATTATCTCGGCGCAGGCCGGTGTGTCGGCGCGCGCGCGGGCAAGGTCGATAGACATGACCGGGAAGGCGACTGTGACAGGCGCCGGCGGCGCCGGATCAGCGGCGGATGGCCCTGCTTGGGCGCTTGGCCCAGCTTCCGCGCCGCACCAGGAGCGCGGTGACGAAGACGAGGCCGGTGGCGGAGACCGCCAGGATGATCGGTGTCATCGAGTGAGACAGGTTGTTTCAGACCGCAGGACTATGGGGCCGGGCGGCGCCCCTGTCACCCATCAATTTCGGCAGCCGACCCATCCTATTCCTGCAGGACCCCGCGCAGGCCGAGAAAGGCCGGCGTCCGGTTGACGACGAGGCCGGTATAGACCTGGTCGAGATAGCCGTGGAATCGGCCCTTGGCGAGGAAGCTCTCGCGGAAGGAGCTGTCGATGAAGTGCTGGCCCAGGCGCGGCGCGATGCCGCCGGCGATGAAGACGCCGCCGAAGGTGCCGAGGGTGAGGGCGAGGTTGCCCGCCACCGTGCCGAGCATGGCGCAGAACATGTCGACCGCCTCGCGGCATTGCCGGTCGCTGCCGGCCAGCGCCGCCTCGGTGATCGCCGCCGGCTCGCGGACCGGCGCGTCGATGCCGTCGAGGGTCGCCAGGGTCTCGTAGAGGTTGACGAGACCCATGCCGGACAGCACCCGTTCCGCAGAGACATGGGCGTAGCGGCGGCGCAGATGCGCCAGCACGGCCGACTGCCTGTCGTCGATCGGCGCCATGGTGACATGCCCGCCTTCGCCCGGAATGGCGCGCCAGCCGGTCTTCGTGGGGATCAGCGAGCCGACGCCGAGGCCGGTGCCGGGACCGAGCACGCCGATGGGGTAGTCCATCAGGCGGTCGCCCTTGCCGATCTGCACCACGTCGTCCGGGGTGAGATGCGGAATGGCCAGCGCCTGGGCGGAAAAATCGTTGATCACCTCGAGGCGGCGGAAGGCGAGGGCGTCCTTCAGCTCCCGGATCGAGAAGGCCCAGGCGTGATTCGTCATCTCCACCCAGTCGCCACGGATCGGGCAGGCGATGGCCAGCGCCGCTTCCCGCGGCGGCCGTTCGGGCTCGACCTGGTCGAGATAGGCGCCGATGGCGCTCGCCAGGCTGGGATGGCTGGCCACCCGCAACACCGCCTCATGACGGATCGCGCCATCCTCCTCCACCAGCGCGAACCGCGCATTGGTGCCGCCGAGATCGGCGAGAAGGGACGGACCGCCGTCCCGGCGCGGCGAGGGGGGAGCGCTCTCAGGATGATCGGGGCACATGGCTCGGGCCTCGGCCGTTGTCCTTGATGACGGTCACGGTGACGGGAACGGGAGCGCCTTCAGGCCGCATACGGTGCCTCGTGCAGGGCCGTGGAGAAGCGCTGCAGCCAGCGGTCGATGGTGTGCTCGCGCAGCACCTCCATCATCGCCTCGTGGCGGTCGCGCCGCTCCTCCCGCGGCATGGTGAGGGCGCGCTGCAGGGCCTCGGCCACGCCCTCGATGTCGTAGGGGTTGACGATCAGCGCGCCACCGGCCAGCTCCTCCGCCGCGCCGGCGAAACGGGAGAGCACCAGCACCCCCGGGTCCTTCGGGTCCTGCGCCGCCACATACTCCTTGGCGACGAGGTTCATGCCGTCGCGCAGCGGCGTCACCAGGCCCACCCTGGCGGCCCGGTAGAAAGCCAGCAGGTTGGCCCGGCTGAAGCTCTTGTTCAGATAGCGGATGGGGATCCAGTCGAACTCCGCGAAGGCGCCGTTGATGTGGCCGGCCACGGTCTCCAACTGGTGCCGGATCTCCTGGTATTCCTCCACGTCCTCGCGGGTCGGGGGGGCGATCTGCATGAAGATGACGTGGCCGCGATTGCCGGCGTAGCTTTCCAGGAGCGCGCTGAACGCCTGCATGCGTTGCGGCAGCCCCTTGGAATAATCCAGCCGGTCGACGCCGATGATCATGTCCCGCTTGTGCAGCGAGGCGCGCAGGCGCTGGGCGTGGCGCGACTGCGCGGAACGGGCGGACTGTTCGACGATGTCGTCGGTTTCGATGCTGATCGGGAATGCCGCCACCTTCAGGATGCGGCCGAAGGCGCTGACCAGGCCGCCGCCGAGCAGTTCCGCGCCCGTCTCCTCGGTCAGGTAGCGCAGGAAGGCTCGGCAGTCGCCCTGGGTCTGGAAACCGACCACGTCATAGGCGCACAGCGAGCGTACCAACGTCTCGTGATGCGGCAGGGCGACCAGCAGCTCCGGCGGCGGGAAGGGGATGTGCAGGAAGAAGCCCATGCGCTGGGTGAAGCCCATCTGGCGCAGCTGGTCGCCGAGCGGGATCAGATGGTAGTCGTGCACCCAGACGAGGTCGTCATCCTCCAGCATGGGGCCGATCCGGGTGGCGAACAGCGTGTTCACCCGGGAATAGCCGGCATGGGTCCGGCGGCTCAGCGCGGCGAGGTCGAGGCGATAGTGGAACAGCGGCCACAAGGTTTTGTTCGAGAAGCCGTTGTAGTACTCGTCATAGTCGCGCACCGACAGGTCCATGGTGGCGAAGGTCACCTGGCCGGACTGGAAGATCTGCGGGTCTGATCGGGTATCGGGGCGGACCTCGCCCGACCAGCCGAACCAGATGCCGCCCGCCTGCCTCAGCGCGGCCTGGATCGCGACCGCAAGTCCACCCGTCGAGGCTGCCTTCTTCCCCCGGACCGGCGCGACCCGGTTGGAGGCGACGACCAGACGGCTCAAAACGCTTCCTCCCAGGGCTTGCTCAACTTCATCGCGGCGTTGATCATACCAACCAGCGAGTAGGTCTGGGGGAAATTTCCCCACAGCTCGCCGGTTTTCACGTCCATGTCCTCCGAGAGCAGGCCGACCGGGTTGCGCCGCGACAGCATGTGCTCGAACAACTCCCGCGCCTCCTCCTTGCGTCCTGCCTGGGCCAGCGCGGAGATGTACCAGAACGTGCAGATGTTGAAGGCGGTCTCGGGCTCGCCGAAATCGTCGGCGGCGTGATAGCGGTAGAGGTAGTCGCCCTTGCGCAGATAGCGCTCCGCCGCCTCGATGGTGCCGATGAATTTCGGGTCCCTGGCGTCGATGAAGCGCAGCTCCGGCATCAGCAGCAGGGAGGCGTCTAGATGCTCGCCGCCGAAGCTCTCCACGAAGCTGCCGATCTCCTCATTGTATGCCCGCTTATGGATTGCGTCCTTGATCTCGTCGGCGGCGGTCCGCCAGTAGCGCGCCCGTTCCGGCAGGTCGAGCTGGGCGGCGATCAGGGCGAGACGGTCGCAGGCCGCCCAGCACATCAGCGCCGAGAAGGTATGAACCCGGGCCCGGGTGCGAAGTTCCCAGAGCCCGGCATCGGGCGTGTTCCAGCGCGCCTTCGCCTGCTCGCCGAGGAGTTCCAGACGGTGAAACAGGTTGACGTCACCAGGCCGTTCCAGACGGCGGTCGAAGAAAGTCTGGGCGACGGCGAGAATCAGGGAGCCATAGCCGTCGTTCTGGATCTGCGAATGGGCGGCGTTGCCTACCCGCACCGGCCCCATGCCGCGATAGCCGCGCAGCGCCGAGCAGGTCTGCTCCTCGAGGTTGGACGGGTCGAGCGTGATCGGGAACAGCGGGTCGAGATAGCCTTCCTTCGACGACGCCACGATGTTGGTGATGTAGGAGAGATAGTCCTCCATCGTCTTGGTGGCGCCGAGCCGGTTGAGCGCATGCACCACGAAGAAGCTGTCGCGCAGCCAGCAGAACCGGTAGTCCCAGTTGCGCTCGGTATGGGCGGCCTCCGGAATCGAGGTGGTCAGCGCCGCGACGATCGCCCCGGTCTCCTCATAGGCGCACATCTTCAGGGTGATCGCCGCGCGGATCACCGCGTCCTGCCACTCGAAGGGCAGCGCCAGCATGCGGCTGAACTCCTGCCAGTAGGCGGTGGTCTCGCCGAGGAACTTGCGGCTGGTCTCCTCGACCGAGGCGGTCAGACTCTCGTCCGCGCCGAGGATCAGGTGCTGCGCCTTCTCCAGCACGAACCACTGGCGGTTGACCACATAGGCGACCGGCGCCGTCGTGGTGAGGCGAAGCTGCACCGTGTCGTCGACATAGCGGACATGGTTGCTGCCACGCGTCGTGGTCGGCTGCACCTGTCCGTAAGCGAAGGTCGGCCGGCAGGTGATGCGGATACGCGGATGCCCTTCCAGCGGGCGGACGATGCGGAAGATCGATGTCGGCCTGTGATAGCGGCCGAACTGGCGGAAGCGCGGACAGAAATCGATCACCTCGAGGGCCTGACCGTGCGTGTCCTCCAGCCGCGTACGCAGCACCGCGGTATTGCGGTCGTAGTGCTGCTCGCTCGTCGCGAAATCCGCGATCTCGATCGAGAAGAGACCCTCCTCGGCGACGCTGTCGGCGCCGTCGGCGGGATCGTTCAGCAGGGCATTGAAGATGGGGTCGCCATCGATGCGCGGAAAACAGCACCAGAGGATCCGGGCTTGGCGGTCGACCAGCGCGGCGATGGCGCTGTTGCCGATGACGGCGAGATCAAGACTGCTCATTTAGACCCTTTCGCTCACATCCTCGAACCAGTCCGACTGGCCCGCCCAGCGGGCGAGCAGTCGGTGGACGGTGCGGACATCCGCCAGGCGCGCATTCGCCTGCGCGCTTTGCTTGTCCCCGACCATCACCGCGAGGCCCGCCGCCTCCCGGGCCGCGGCGAAGCCGAACTCGTCGGTCGTGTCGTCGCCGATGAACACGGGAAGCCTGCCGGCGAACGGTGGCGCGGCCATGAAGCGGCGGACCGCGCCGCCCTTGTCGGCACCGGCCGGCTTGAACTCAAAGACCATCTTGCCGTCATAGACGTCAAGCTCCCCGGCATGGTCACGCAGGATCGAGGCGACCAGCACGCGGGCATCGTCTTCCGCCTCCGGTGCGGCCCGGTAATGCAGCGCCACCGTCATGCCCTTGTGCTCGAGCAGCAGGCCCGGATGCGCGGCCACGAAGGCACGCAGGCGGTCGTCGATCTCGCCGAGCGCGCGGATCTCCCGCGAGTCCCGCAGGATTTTCCCGTCGGGCCGGCGCCATTCCAGCCCGTGCTGGCCGGCGGCGGGACTGGTCAGCGGCCGGAACAGCTGGTCGAGCTCGTCGAGCGGCCGGCCGGAGACCAGCGCCATGGCTCCGCCCAGGCGGTCGAGCAGGTCGACCAGCAGCATCGGCAGGTAGTGCGCCACCTGGACGGCGTCAGGGCGCTCGGCGATGTCGATCAGGGTACCGTCGACGTCGAGAAAGACCGCCAGGTCCCGGGCGTCGGCATCGATCGCGAAAGGATCCATGTATCGATTCTCGTCACTCATGGGCATTAAAGTGCCGGTTCGCGACGCCCAACAATGCGGCATCGCCTGCGCGAATACGAGGCACCTCAAGGATTCCACCGGTTTCGGGCGGCACGTTTGATGCAATATTATGCAAAGGTAAGCGCGCGTGGAAAAATTCGACGAGCGCGCTTTTGCGCTTGAATTGATGCGCCGCAATATGCATATTTTGCAGTGCGACATGCGGTTGACGCCGCTGTCGTAGCGCACTTCTTGGGCGTTTCCTCCCTAAACTTGGGCCGCGGGTCTCCGCGGCCCTTTTCTTTTCCGGTCCTGGCATCTGATCGATGATTCCCGGAAGGCGCCAGGCCGGAGCTCCTCGCCCCGCGCCACCAGCCCGGCGCCCCACTGGACTCGCCGGCGAGGGGAATGTCGTCATATCGCCGGGCGGACTCAACATTCGGGCCGCGGCGCCTGTAGCGTTTCGCCGGCTACTGCGCGGCATCCCGCAGGGGCTCTCCGGTCGAGACGATCTCGCCGAGCGCCTCGCCGAGGCCGACGAGCTGGCGCGCCACCCGGGCGAATCCGCCATGCGGCGCGATCGCCGCCTCGTCCATGTAGAGTGCCCGGTTGATCTCCACCTGCAGGGCGTGGATGCCGTCTTGCGGCCTGCCGTAGTGCCGGGTGATGTAGCCGCCCGCATAGGGCGTGTTGCGGGTCACCAGATAGCCCTGATGCGCCAGGTGCCGCACCGCGGCCTCGGTCAGATCGCGGGCGCAGGCCGCGCCGTAATTGTCGCCGATCACGATGTCGACCTGACGGTCCCGGCCGCCCTGCCTGGTTGTGATGCCGCTGCCCGACGGCATGGAATGGCAGTCGATCAGCAGGCAGACGCCGAAGCGCTGCACCACCTCGGCGATGATCTGGCGCAGGGCGTCGTGATAGGGGCGGTAGCAGGTCTGCAGTCGGCGCGCCGCCTCACGATAGCGCAGCTTGCGCCGATAGATCGGCTGGCCGTGGCCGACGATCCGGGCGATCGTGCCCAGCCCGGCGGAAACCCGGGGCGAGCGCGTGTTTGCGCCGGCCGGCAGCGGATCCTCGAACATCTCGGGGTCGAGCTCCAGCGGCTCCCTGTTGACGTCGACATAGGCGCGGGGGAAGGAGGCGCTGATCGTCGGCATGCCCTGGTCGGGCGCGGCGGCGATCAGGTGGTCGACAAAGGCATCCTCGGAGCGCCGCAGAGCCTGGGCGGAGAGCCGGGAGGCCTCGAGCAGGTCGGGGGGATAGCGCCGTCCGCTGTGCGGCGAGGCGAAGACCACGGGATGGCGCGGCGCGTCGGGTCGCCGGATCGTCACGGCATCCGCCAGCGCATCCTCGCGCTCCTCCACGGGGCGGATCGGGCGAGGCTGGTCGTGGCGCAAGGTCATCGGCGGCGGTCCGGCTGGCGGGGCGGGCGAGGCGGTGCGACGGCACCTCGGCAGGTCGCCCATCCTAGCCACAGCGCCGGCGCGATGGCCAGTGCCGAGGGCAGCAGCGCGACCGGAAATCAGTGCCGAACGGCACGGGCGAAAGGCCGTATTCGCCTCTTGCGTGGCCCGGCGTTCGGGGCTATACCGCCGCAGCCTCGACATGACATACGCGTCCCCCGGTTTCAGAAGGGCGCGTTGTCCGGTTTCGAAGGGCTATCGGGCACGTAGCTCAGTTGGTTAGAGCGCCGTGTTGACATCGCGGAGGTCAGAGGTTCGACTCCTCTCGTGCCCACCACCGACCTCGTTCCAATCTAGACTGTAGCGCCGCCCATTGGCCATCGCCGGTGCGCTTGCGCCCGGGGCCTGTGCGGTACCCCGCTTGGCAGGCCGAGCGTGCGGTGCCGACAATGATGTCGGGCCTCTGAACGCCATCAACGAAGATCAATAACTTTCGTAGCTGCCTCTTCGTGGGTATTCGATATGATTAAATTCATATCGGACGATCGGCTCAAACGATAAGGCAATAACTAAAACATCAATACTATAGTATATTTTACAATAAAACATCGGCACATGGAGTTTCTAAAAGGCGCACTTGGCAGGATTACATGAAAGCAATCCAGTATATATTTTCAAATACGTCAACTAAACACCAAGCATAAACCGACATTCAAACTTCCTTGTCATCACAATAATTTGCCATCCAACTCTAATTTATTGACTAAACCCAGGCGATTTCTGAATATACGCATTGGCGTACCGTGCGCCTCGTTGTGCCATGGGGGTGGCTGAGGCGCGATCTTTGAGGTGGATTGATGATGTCCGGCTTCAGGAATGAACCGACACTGCGCGCCATTGCGCCTGCCCATCGGGCGGGCCGATCCGGCAGCCCGCCGGCTGGCATGACCCGGTCGCGGCGGCATTGGTGGGCGACCACCGCGATCGTCGGCGGCGCGGTCCTGCCGCTCTCGCTCGGGCAACTGGCCAGCGCGCAGGAGCTGCCGACGGGCGGCAGCTTCGTGCACGGGCAGGGCATGATCGGCCAGAACGGTGCGGTCATGGGCATCGACCAGGCCAGCACGACCGGAATCATCCACTGGGACAGCTTCTCGATCGGCGCCGGCGGCACGGTCATCATCGACAATGGCGCGGGCGCCACCCTCAACCGCGTCACCGGCCAGAACCTGTCGGAGATCTACGGTACGCTGAATGCCACCGGCAGCGCCTATCTGATCAACGAAAACGGCATCGTCATCGGTGCCAGCGGCGTCGTCTCGACCGGCGGCAGTTTCGTCGCCTCCACGCTCGACATCTCAGACGACGACTTCGTCAACGGCGGCGACCAGCGTTTCGCCGGGGCCAGCGGGTCGATGATCACGAATGCCGGGCAGGTCACGGCCGGTCAGGACGTGATGATGTTCGCCCGCCAGGTCCAGAATGCCGGCTCGATCACCGCCGGCGGTGTCGCCGGTCTGGCGGCCGGCCAGGAAATCCTGCTGCAGGAGACGGGCGTCAACGGACAGCGCGTCTTCGTGCAGGCCGGCACCGCCACGGCGGGCACAGGCGTCGACAACTCCGGGATGGTCGAGGCGGCCGTGGCCGAGGTGCGCGCGGCGGGCGGCAACATCTATTCGCTGGCCGTCAACAACAGCGGTCTGGTCCGGGCGACCGGGCTCGGCGACTTCGGCGGCCAGGTGACGATCGCCGCGGATGGTGGCGATATCGACATCTCCGGCACCGTCGAGGCGCGGCAAGCCGACGGCTCCGGCGGTTTCATCGGTGTCGACGGCGGTGCGGACAGCACGGTGTTGGTCAGCGGCAGGCTGGATGCCTCGGGAGCGGCAGGCAGTGGCACACGGGGTGGCGAGATCCGGGTCGAGGGCGACAGGGTCGGCGCGCTGGAGGCGGCACTGTTCGACGCCTCGGGCGACGCCGGCGGGGGCGCCATCTATTTCGGCGGCGGGTTCCAGGGCAGCGATCCCGCGATCCGAAACGCTACCGCGATCGGCGTGAACGAGGCGTCCCGGTTCCTGGCGGACGCCCGCCTGGAGGGCGATGGCGGTGAGATCATCCTGTGGTCGGAAGAGGCGACGCGCTTCTATGGCCATGCCAGCGTCAAGGGCGCCGGTGTCAGCGGTGACGGCGGCCTGGTCGAGGTGTCGAGCGGCGAGTGGTTGGATTTCGCCGGAACCGTCGACCTCTCGGGCTCGGGCGATGGCGCGGCCGGGCTGCTGCTGCTCGATCCATCGGAGGTCAAGATCGTCGCCAGCGGCACCGCCGGTGGGAGCTTCCTGGGCGGAAACTGGAATTCGAGCGCGACGACCTCGACGATCGCCTGGTCGCTCATCCTCTCCACCCTGAAGACGGGCGACGTGCAGGTCGACACGATCAGCACGAAGAACGGCAGCGGCGACATCATCATCGTCGACGCGGTCAACGCCACCGGGACCAACGCCTGGAACAACGACCTCTACTTCCTGGCCCAGGGCGATATCGAGGTGAACGCCTCGATCAACAATGACGGCGACGGCGGGTTGCACTTCTACGCCGGCTGGATCGGCGGCAATGGCGGCGTCACCGCCGATCCGGACCCGGATGTCGGCATGCAGGGCGAAGTGCGGTCGAAGACGCTCTACAACGCGATCAATGGCAAGTATGTCGACCTGGTCAACGATGGCGTGGGCAACGCCTCCTTGAAGTCGATCACCGTCGCGGCCGGCGCCGACATCAGGACAGGCGGCGACCTCGATCTCATCACCAATGGCGCGATCCAGGTCGGTGGCGATCTGGAAGCCGGCGGCCACGTCCTGCTCTTCAACGCCGACTTCGAACTCGAAGGCACCGGGACCGCCGCGTCGCACGACCGGTCGGACATCCTGGTCCAGAACGTGGTCGGCGAGGACGTTTTCCTCTTCGGTTCCAACGATATCGACATCGTCGGCGACATCGCCGCCACGGACGATCTGTACATCTGGGCCGGCGATCAGCCCAACTCCGTTCGGGCCGATGGCGGCGTCAATTTCCTCGGTCTTGGCTCCTATACCCAGACATTGACGGCGAGCGGCGAGTTCAACGTCCGCAGCAACAACAAGGTGACGGATACCCTGGCGGGTGAGACGCTCTACCAAGCGCCCATCTTCACCAATGTGCGGATCGACAGACCTGGCACCGTCACGGGCGAACTGCGCATCTCCGGCTTCGGCGACACGGTCATCCAGGGCGTGCCGGGTGAGACGAAGATCGAGGGCGCCTATCAGATCATCCAGGCCGCCGGCGACCTGACCATCAACACGGATCTCTACACGCCCAATACCGGCAGCATAATTCTCAGCGCTGGCGTCGACGTCATCTTCAACACGGCCCTGATCAGCGCACCGCATATCTCGGTTGGCGCGGCGGGGCTTCCCGACGGGACCGGGACGTTCAACTTCAGCGGTGAAGGCAACATCTACGTCAACCAACCCCTGCGCGTTGAACTCGGGGACGGCAATCCCAGCGACTGGGGCGAGACGGGAGGTATCCTGCCGACCTACAATCTCTGGCGGCAGGGTGTGCAGACAGCGGGCGGGTCGACCCGCAACGACTTCAACAACGTCACCTTCGCCTACCGGTCGGACTCCGCGCAGGCCCGGACGACCAAGATGGAGTTCGCGGGCTTCGATGACGTAACCGTCAACTGGGATCTCTCAGGCGGGGTGACCCAGGCCACTGTCGACGGCGATTTCCTGGTCCACCACATCTCCGGCGACCTGACGGTGGCGGATTCGCTTCGTGTCGTCCACGACGGCGCCGCCGGTGTGGGGCCGGGCAAGGATGGTCTGCTGTCCACGGGAGCGATCCGCGTCTACGACCTGATCGACGGCGTCGGCCAGAATGACGTCCTGTTCCAGGGTGACGTCATCACAACCGGTGTCAACCCAGGCGCGGGCCCGCGCTGGGGCGATATCGACATCGACACGGCGACCACCGGCTACACCAACACGGGCAATATCGAGATCGTCGGAGACCTGGCGGGTTCCGGCGCAATTCGCCTCGATTCGGGCAAGACGGTCACCCTGCGTGGCGACATCGTCGCCGGCGACGACCTGACCCTCCTGGCCGGCAACTGGGCGACGGCCTCCGCCGCGCAGAAGGCCGACTACCTGATGAACGGACGGATCGCCTTCGCTGGCGCGGCGGGCAGCCTGCTCAGCCTGTCGAAGTCGAGCGACGTGCTGGTCCGCTCCGGTGTCGACGCCAGCCTCGGACGCGGCACGCTGACCGCCAACTACAAGGTGACCTACGCGGCCGGCGACAGCACGGCGTCCAGTCTCGACATCGCCGGCCTGCAGTCGGTCAACCTCGACAGCACGCCTGGCAACGAGATCAAGACGAGTGGCAACATCGCGGTGTGGACCGCCGCGACCACCGGCATCAACAGCGACCTCACCTCGACCGGCGGGGACATCGCGATCACCGCCTATGGCGGCATCAACGTCGCCACCGCCGATCTCAACGCCAAGTCGATCACGCTGGACGCGGTCGACAATGACGGCACGGCGACGGATTTCGGCGACGGTCGGGTCACCTTCTTCGGATCGGCGGCCGATCGACGCACGCTGGAGTCATCGAACGCGATAACCATCTGGAGCGGCACCGACGGCGGCGGCAACCTCTCCAACTTCCAGAATGTCGACTTCGGCTATTCCGGGGCCAGCGAGGTCTACACCGGCGCCATCACGCTCAGCGGCTTCCGCGACGTCGACCTCTATACCGACGCGGCCGTCGCCAGCCAGACGATCAAGACCCAGGCCGGGTTCAGCCTGACGGGCGTGGAGGACATCCGGCTCTACGATTCGCTCCAGGTCGCGGGTGGGACGAACACCATCGCGCTGACCGACGTGGCCTCGGTCAACTCCATCGCCGGCGGCGCCAACGACGCCGACGGCAAGGCCGGCGTGCTGATCGCCAACACCCTCTCGCTCAGCACCGTCACCCATGACGACACTTTCACGTCGAGCGCGATCAAGACCAATGTCGGCACTTTGCAGGCCAACACCATCGCCGCGGGTGGTCTCGCGGTGGAGGAGGCCGACAGCTTCCGCTTCGAGACCAACACCTCGCTCGGCGGCAGCCTCAGCCTGCGGGCCCAGGGCGACATCGAGCTCGGGTATTCCGGTACCATCCAGCTCACCGGCGCCAACACGGCGCTGATCGAGGCCGACGCGGACCTCTCGGCGACCTTCGGCGGCACCACCGGAAACGACGGCAAGGGGGCGATCTGGGCCGGGACCGCGGCAACCCGCCAGCTGCGGACGGTGGACGGATCGCTGAAGCTGCGGTCCGGTGGCTACTTCGCCGACACCGCCGGCGGCCATACCGCCGGTCAGGCGGCCGACTTCACCATGACCGACGCCGCCGCCCAGAACGCGCTCTATGCCAAGACGGGCACGGGCCTTTACGATATTCGCGGCTTCCGGGATCTGACCTTCGCCGGCGGCACCGATCACGGGGCCACGACCGGCGACGTGGTTGTCCATGCCGGCCGCGACATGACCATCTCCCGGACGCTGTCCACCTCCATCGACTTCATGGGGGTCGAAACCACCATGACGCTGGCGGCCGGCGGCGTCATGCAGACGACCGGCGGTGCCCGCGTGCGGGCCGACAGCATCATCGCCTATGCCGGCGGCGGCGTCGACCTCGACACCTGGACCGACAGCATCGCCGGTGGCCTGATCTCCCGCGATGCGTCGTGGAGCTTCGGCACCGGCAGCACGCTCACCACCTACGCCATCACCAACAACCGCAAGCTGACGGTCACCAGCCTCACCGACGACCTGTCGGGCGGCGTTATCAGCTTCAAGGGCGACGGCGTCAGCGTGGACGGGTCCGGCGGCACGCTCGTCGACTACAAGGGCGTCGTCATCCAGCGTCTCGTCGGCGCCGACCGCGACGTCGACATCGCCACCACCAGCGGCGACCTGCTGATCAACGCCGACGTCTCAACCGGCAGCGTTGCGGAGGTCAACAACGGCTTCGCCCAGGACAACATCACGCTGACCGCAGCCGGAAACCTGCGCTATGTCGACACCACCAAGGCGGCCCAGGTGCGTGGCGCCGCGCTCGACCTCAACGCGGGCGACGGGCTGATCGGCGGCGATGGCGCCACGCTGACGCAGTTCCTCACCCACGGCCGCGAGATCGACTTCGCGACGGCCAGCGCCGCGACGACGACGAACTCCTCGGTCAACATCCTCAACGCCCGCGGCGCCACCGTCACCGGCATGACGGCCACCACGGGGACGCTGGGCAGCGTGCGGCTCGAGACCCTGGGCACCTCGCCGGGCGACGTGCTGACGGGCCAGCTCACGGTCGGCGCCAACGACATCCGCGTAAAGGGCGGCGGCGATATCACCCTCCTGGCATTGAACGCGGCCTCGAACATCAACTTCGCCGGCACAGCCTTCGCCGCCACCGGCGATATAACGGCGACCGCCGGCAACAGGATCCAGGACACGATCGTCGGCGAGGTGCCGTTCGGTGGCGCGGCCACCGCCGCGGACGCGTCGCTGAACATCTCCGCCGGTGGCGACGTGACCCTGACCGCCAGATCGGTCGGACTCGACGACGCCAGCTACACCACGGACAGCGTCCTCAACGACATCGACCTCCGGGCCGGCGGCACGATCACCATCGATGCGACCGGCAGCGGAACCGCCGGCGACGGCGCCTACCTCCGCGTCCTCGGCGACGTGTTCGGCCCCGATATCACCAGCGCCGGGGCGATCTCGATCGAGACGGTGGCCTCGACCAGCCTGGCCCAGACGGGCAACATCACCATCGACGGCTTCGCGCTGACCGCCGGGGTCCAGGGCGGCAAGCACGGCTATGTCCGGCTGGCGGCCGACGCGTCGATCGATCTCCGCGACGATGTCATCGCCGTCACCGACCTGGGCGGCGGCAGCTTCCAGTACGGCTATATCCAACTGCGCGCGGACAACGCGATCACCCAATCCGACGCAGCGGCGCGGATCACGGGCAATGTTGCCGAGCTCGTTTCGGGCTATGACGTCGCCGGTGGGGGCATCGGCAGCGCCGGCAACGCCGTGCGCACCGATGTCGACATCCTGATCCTCGGATCGCAGGACGGCGACATCCACGTCACCGACAATTCCGGCGTCGACGTGCGCAACTCCGCGCTGCAGTGGAACCGCACCACCGCCGGTGCCCGTACCGCCGGCACCAAGGCGGGCGACATCAACGTCACGGCGGCGGACGGCAACCTGACGGTCAGCAACATTGCGCCGCTCGGCGTCTTCACCCTGTCGGCGACCAACCTGACTTCCCTCACCGGCGACATCGCGCTGACCGCGTCGAGCGGCGGCATCGAGGTCTCGAAGACCGTCGACACCGCCGGCGTCACCACACTGACGGCGCGCGGCAACGGCGCCGGCGAGGGCAGCATCAGCGGCATCGGCGCCTCGCACCTGGTCTCGGGCGGCACGATCAACCTGAACGCCGACAACCAGATCGGCAGTCTGGCACAGCTGCTCCGGGTCGACGCCGACTCCCGGCTGAACGCAACCACCGCGGTCGGGACCGGCGACGACATCCATCTGCAATCGACCGGCCTGGCCCGGCTCGGCGTCCTCTCCGCCGATGGCGGCGCCAACGACGTCTACCTGAAGGCGACCTCCGGGGTGACCGACGCGCTGGCGGGGGAGGGCGCCAACATCGTCGCCGCGACCGCCCGCATCATTTCCGGTGGCAGCGTCGGCAGTGCCGCCGACGACATCAACACCTCGGTCGATCTGCTCGGATTCTCTTCCTCAGGGGAGGTGCACCTCACCGACGCCAACACGGTCACCGTGGCCGGTCAGACCACGGCCAACAATGCCAGCATCCACCTCGCCTCCATGGGCGCGGGCGCCCTCAATATCGACACCGTCAGCGGCATCAGCGGCAGCGGCTTCACCGGGTCGATAAGCGGGCTTACCACGCACAATGCCGGCGTCGCCGCAAGCGGTGGCGACGTCACCCTCACCAACCTTTCGGGCAACATTACCCAGGCCCAGCGCATCCTGGCCGACGGACTGTCGGCCAGCACCTCGGCGGGCGCGGTCACGCTCGCCCACGCGTTCAACGACGCCAATCTCCTGGCCGGCTCGGTGACGGGCGGCAATTTCCGCTACAACGACGCCGACGCGGTGGAGATCGCCAACCTCTCCGCCACCCATGACGGCAAGGTCGGCCTCGCCGTCGGAAGTAACACCGCGATCCTCACGGCCGCCGGTGACGTCACGCAGTCGGCCGGCGTCACCGGCAACGCGCTCACCGTCGCCGTCACCGGGGCCGGTTCGGACATCCTGCTCGACTTGCGGGGCGATGCCGGAACGCCGTCCGACCCGACCGACGACACCACGCCAAACGAGATCACCCTGTTCGCCGCCGCGACGCAGGGCGGGGACGTCTCCCTGACCGACGCCAGCGGCGTCACCATCGCCGATCTCACCGGCGTGACGGCCGGCGTCGGCGGCGTCGCCACCGGCGGCGGCGGTCTGACCGTCGACGCCGCCGGACTGATCACCCAGCAGCTCGTGGCCGGCGCCGTTCTGACCGTCGGCGACGCCACCCTGATCACCGAGCGCAACAAGACCATCGGCAAGGTCGATATCGCCGCCGATGGCGGGGCGGATGGCACGCTGACCCTGGGCGACCCCCTGGCCGACACGCTGGTCGCCGGTGACTACACCGTCACGGTGCTCGGCGGCGACGGCGCGGAAATCGACGGCCTTATCGAGGTCGGCGGAGACTTCAACATCAACGGCGTCAAGGTCGTGGTCGTCACCCCCGACGGCGCGACGGTGGTGGCCGGCAGCGATATCGCCGGCTTCCTGGCCGATCTCGCCGATGACGGCGTCGCCAATGTGCTCGGCGACCTCAACGGCGACGGCCCCAACAGCTTCGATCTGGCGATCCTCGAGACACGCATCCGCGACGTGATCGAGCAGAAGGGGCTGACCGACGTCACCTTCGAGCTCTTCTACGACGACTTCGCCGGCACGGACATCGCCGCGCAGGCGGTGAGCCTGACCGGCGCCAACGTGATCGCCGGCGATCTCGTGGTGCGCACCACCGATCCCAACGTCACGGCAGCCGGCACCAAGTTCGTCAACGTGGTGCAGAGCGACGCGGTCGATTTCACCCGGCAGACCGACGGCATCGACCCGCTCGGGCTCAATTCGCTCACCTTCCTAGGCGGTCTGGGCAGCCAGTGGGGCGGACCCAATTCCCAGACCAATGGCGGCTACGGCTCCCTGGTGACGCTCGACCAGACGGGCAACCTCTTCACGGAAGTCCGCTTCGCCAATGTATCCCGGGCGACGCTCTATGAGAGCGGCGAGATCGTCATCGGCGACAGCTTCGTCACCGGCGACAACGTCAACACGTCGAACGACCTGTTCCTGAAGACCCTGACCGCCAGCGACATCCGCTTCGCCGGCGACGTGGCGGTCGGACAGTCGACGCTCGGCGTGACGGAAGCGGCGGCGCGCACCCGTCTGACCTCCGGCCGCAACATTCTGGACGACGCCGCTGGCAGCCTCGCCACCGTCAACCTGACGGGATCCTCCACCGGATGGACCATCCTCGACGGCGCCAACCAGGTCGGCAATCTCGAGGCCTTCGCCACCACGGGCAATACCGGCTCGCTCGATTTCGTCGGCTTCAAGCTGAATGACGCGGTGGGCGGCCTCACCGTCACGGGCGCGGTCAGCGTCGGAATGGGAGAGGGCTTCCTGACCACGGTCGGCGACCTGACCGTGGCGACGGCGGGTTCGATCACCGCCCAGACGGGCGCCAGAAGCCTCGATCTGGCGTCGACGGCCGGTTCGATCATCCTCAGGGGCGGGGTCAGCGCGCTCAACGTCAATACCGGTCTGGGGCGCGTTTCCCTGACCGCCGGCAATGGCGGCATCTCCCAGACGACCACCGGCAAGGTCATTGCCCGCACGCTGACCGGGACGGCCACCGGCGACATAGCACTCGACCAGACCCAGAACGCCATCACCATCCTCGGCACGGTCTCCGCCGGCGGCTTCGTCGCCCTCGACGACACCGGCGCGACACCTTCCAGCGGCATCGCCAACGGCCTGGAGATCGACGGCACTGTCAGCGCCGGCGGGGACATCGAGATCCATACCGCAGGCGTGGGCACCGGCGGCGGAATCGTCGGCGATCTCGGCGCCCAGCGCCTGCAGGTCGACGCCGCGATCACCTCGGCTGGCGGCGACATCACGCTCGACATCACCGGCGGCGGCATCGACGTCAACGCGCCGGGCGACATCACCACCGATGGCGGAACCATCCGGCTCGAGGCGATCGGCTCGGGCAAGAACGGCATCGGTTACGGCATCGACATCAGCGGCGACCTCGACACCGGCGAGACCGGCCGGGTCGAGCTCGACGCCGGCAACCTGATCGATCAGCTCTCCGGCGAGATCACCACCGGGTCGCTGGACGCCAACACGGTCGATTTCGGCATCGGCGGGCACGTCTACCTGCGTGCCAGCGGCGGCGATGACGACAGCCTCGATCTCGGCGACGCACTGGTCGCCGGCGACTACCTCGTCGACACCGACGCCAACGACTACATTTCCATTCTCGGCGACATCCTGGTCGGCGGCAACTTCACCTATACCGGCCTGAACAAGGGTGTGAAGATCGGCCCGGACGGCACGGTCGAGGTCGGCGGCGGCAGCCCGTTCGAGCTCTATATCGACATCCTCGACGACGGCGTCTTCGCCGCCCGCGACAACAGCGAGACGCTGGGCGGCAGCGGTGGTGGGGGCGGTTTCACCGCGGGCCTGACCGCCGGGCTGACGAGCGATACCGACTTCACCTTCTACATCACCGAGGACATCGCCGAATGGCTCGGCGAGGCCGCCGACCTGTACGGCGAGATCACCGCCAACCTCCGCTACACCAACACCGTCTACGACCAGGTCGGGCTGGTCGACGCGATCAACCTCACCAGCACCTCCAATGTGGTGGAAGGGCTGGTCACCATCACCACGACGGATCTCGGCGCCGCCTCGGTCGAGACGGTCGACGTGAACATGAGCCAGGATCCCAGCGATTTCGGTCTCTTCACGCCATTGCTCGATCTCGGCAACGCCACCTTCAACATCAATGCCGCCTTGGGCAGCGACTTCGCCGCGTTCGGCGGCGACAACACGCTCAATGGCGGCCTCGGCTCGCGCATCTACCTCTATTCGCCGGAAGACGATGGTGAGCCGTCCAACATCTTTGGACTGCTCAACATCGACAACGCAGGCGATGTCGAGGTGCGTGCCAACGACATGACGCTCGGCCGGGTCGTCGTTCAGGGCGACCTGAAGGCCGCCGCCAATCAGGGTTCGCTGCTGCTCACCGATACCGTCGCCGCCGGCTATGTCGACGATGGCGGCAGCCTGGTCCGAGTGGGGGACCGCACGACGGAGCTCGAGGCCTTCGACGGCAGCGTGAGTACCGCCAATGCCGGTCTGCCCGGCGGCGGCCGGCTGCTCACCAAGCGCCTGTCAGGCACGGCGCTGGCAGGTGGCTTCATCCTCGACGGCCTGAACGAGATCGACGAGCTGTTTGCCATCCAGGCCTTCGCCGGCGGCGACCTCGTCATCAACGACATCAATGGCGGCCTCAACCTGCTCGACGAGCGCGTGAACGCCTTCAGTATCGGCACCCGTCCCGGCGACATCATCATCAGCACCGCCGGTGGCGACCTGTTCATGCTGGCCACGCCGCAGTCCAAGGACTTCTTCGGCACGAAGGGTCCCGGCGACATCCTGCTGCGCACGACGGGTGGCGACATCGTCCAGCAGGTCCAGCCGTCCGGCAGTTCGATCCTCAAGGCCGACCATCTGTCGCTGGAAGCTTCCGGCTCGATCTTCCTGGGGGACGAGCTTCACGACGTGACCTTCCTCTCCGCCAAGGCCGGCGGCGACATCTTCTTCAAGAACGTCGGCGCGCTGACCATCGCCGACGCCTCCCAGGAACTTCAGGGCAGCGGCGCGCTCGCCGGCATCGGCGGTCTGGTCGGGGTGACCGCCCAGACCGGCACCTTCGACCTCGTCACCGTCGACGTCGGCAGCGGTGCCGACCTCGACCAGGAGACCGGCGGCATCGTCGATGTCGATATCCTGACGATGGACATCGCCGGCCAGGCCATCCTCGGCGCCGGCAACAAGATCGCCGTCATCGAGGACACGGTGACGCTGGGCGACCTTACGGTGAACGATGTCAGCGGCGGCCTGCTGATCCGCGACACCGCCGACGATGCCGATGGCGACGCCATCACCACGAATGGCGGCGCGGTCGACATCGTCAGCGCCGCCGGCGGCGTCGGCGGCTCGAAGCTCAGCGTGATCGGCGCCATCGACACGACCGGTGCCGTACCCGGCGGCGACGTCACGCTGACCATGGATAACGGCGCGCTGGTGACCGGCGATGACGGCGCCCAGCCGGGCGTCAGCGGCGACATCCGCACCGATGGCGGCGATGTCGCGCTGGCCACCATGACGGCGGGCATCATCACACTCGGTGCCGACATCGCCGCCAGCGACGGGGCGGCGGCGCATGGTGACATTACCGTCTCCTCGGCGGGCCAGATCCAGCAGAACAACAGCGCCGTGGTGGCGACCGGCGGTACGGCCGGCATCACCTATCTCACCAGCGGCCAGAACATCACCATAGCCGCCGGGACCGCGCTGACGGCGTCGGCCGGCACGATCTACCTGCACAGCCAGGGCGTGGGCGGCGGGATCCTGGCGAACGGGGCGATCACGACGGGGGCGTCGGGCGGCCTGAAGCTGGACGCGGGCGGCGACTACGACGGCGCCGGGGCCGGCAGCGAGGCGATCGCCCAGACCAACGGCCTGATCGACGTCGGCACGCTCGACGTCGACACCTCGGACTACGTGGCCGTGGCCTCGGCGCATGTGACGGCGGGCGACGGGACGGGGGCGCTGGAGCTCGGCGATTCGGACGTGGGCAGCGACTACACGGTGGACGTGTGGGACGGCTCGGACGTGGAGATCACCGGTCAGATCCTGGTTGGCGGCGACTTCCGGGTGCTGACGGACGGGACGATCGCGATCACGGGCGGCGGGGTGGACGACGGCGTCTACACCGGCGGCACGGACTTCGTGACGATCCTGGCGCAGATCCTGGAGGGCGAGTTCAACGCCATCGACACGACGGGGACGGGGGCGTTCGACATCTCGATCTACCAGGCGCTGATCGAGCAGGCGGCCCAGGACGGCAAGGACATCACGGTCAACCTGTTCCACGAGCGCTACGGGGCGGACCAGTCGGGCGAGGGCCTGGCGGTGAACCTGGGCCGGGACAACCTGGTGGCGGGCGCGCTGACGGTGCGCACGCGGGCCTCGGCGATCGACCCGGGCACGGCGACGATCACGGATGTGGACCTGGTGCAGTCGGCGGACGCGGCGGACTGGCGGGGCAACGCGCAGGGTCTGCCGGGGATCGGCCTCGACCTGACGGACACGGATGCCGGGGTGGTGCGCGATCTGTCGGTGGTGGCGCGGCTCGGCGCCGGCTATGGCGGCCAGTCGACGCTGGCGCTGGGCTCGACGGCGGAGCTGGGTCTGGCGACGAACCTGCTGGACCTGGTGTCGTTGCGCAACACCAGCCAGGCGGTGGTGGTGTCGTCGGGTGATCTGTCGCTGGGGTCGAGCTGGATCGCCGGCGACGGCGACAGCGGCACGGCGGACCTGACGGCGACGGCGCTGGGCACGGCGGCGGGGACGTCGGGCGACGTCGAGCTGACGGGCGCGGTGCTGGTCGGCTTCGGCGACGACGGCGGCACGACGGTGGCGGCGGACACCCAGTCGACGGCGGTGCTGACGGCGGCGGGCGACATCGCGGACAGCGGTGCCGGCCCGGGGGCCGGCCGGCTGACGGCGTGGACGCTGACCGGCTCGGCGGGCGGCCAGGCGGTTCTGGACAACCTGGCGGCGGTGGCGCGCCTGGGTGAGATGACGACGGGGTCGGGCTTCACCCTGACGGACGATCTCGGCACGCTGCCGGTGGGCGCGCCGGAGGCCTATGCGGGCCTGCGGATCGTCGGCGCCGTGTCGGCGGCGACGGGCGACATCGCGATCGCGACGCTGGGCGACCTGCTGGTCGAGGGCACGGGCACGGCCAGCGCCCTGGCGGGCGACGTGACGCTGTCGGCGGCGGCGGGCGGCGGGGATGCCGGGTCGATCGGGCTCGGGGGCGCGGTGACGGGGGCGGGCACGGTGTCGCTGACGGCGGCCGGCACGGTGAGCCAGGACGCGGCGGGCGTGGTGACGGCGGGCGTGCTGACCGGGTCGTCGGGCGGCCTGACCGATCTGGGCCAGGCGGCGAACGCGGTGACGGTGCTCAGGGACTATGTCTCGGGCGGGTCCTTCGCGCTGGACGACACGGGCAACACGGACGGTCTGGTGATCGCCGACGGGGCGGACGCCGGGACTGGCGGCCTGGAGGCGGCCGGGACGATCACGGTGACGACGCTGGGCGACGGCACGGCCTCGGGCGATGATCTGGACGACGGCGACGACGGCGTGCTCGACCATGCCGAGGTGGGCGGCGCGGCCCTGGTGGTGGACGCCGGGGTGGTGACCACGGGCCTAGGCGCGGACATCGCGCTGACGGCGTCGGATGCGGGCATCGACCTGACGGCCAATGGCCGGATCGCGCTGGTCGACGGCACCGCCGCGCTGACGGCGGACACGCTGGGCTTCGGCATTCGTCTTGCCGGCGACGTGGCCGGCAAGCAGACGGGCGGCGGCGCCTTCGAGGGCCGGCTGGAGCTGCTGGCGGGCCACATCATCGAGCAGACGGCCGGGGCCATCACCATCGGCTCGCTGGACGCCGACACGGTGGCCTGGGGCGAGCAGGGCGACGCCGAGATCGTCGCCGCGGGCGGGGCGAGCCTGGACGGGGCGGAGGGCGACGCGGCGCTGCAGCTGGGCGACGCCTCGGTGTCGGGCGACTACACGGTGACCAGCCAGGCGGGGCAGCCGGTGGAGATCACCGGCGACGTGGACGTGGCGGGCGACTTCACCATCGACGGCACCACGGAGGTGCGGGAGATCGGCGGCGGCTCGACCCAGGCGGGGGGCGACAACGGCGCCGGTCTGCTGGCGGACATCTATGACGGCTCGTTCAACGCGGTGGACGGGGCCGACGGGACGGACGACGCGACCTTCACGGTGACCGCGGAGCTGGGGGCGGCGATCGAGGCGGCGGCGGACCGCGGCAACGACATCGAGATCAGGCTGTGGGAGGAGCAGGACGTCCTGACCTCCGCGCTGAAGACCGGCCGGGCGGTGCTGCTGGCCAGTGCGGGCAACGTGGTCGAGGGCGAGATCACGGTCAGGACCGGCGCCGTCGCCTTCGACGGCACGGTGGCGGCGGACGTGAACCTGGCCCAGGACGTGGCGCTGGATCTCAGCCAGTCGGCGGGGCTGCGGAACCTGACGCTGGACGCGCGGCTGGGCGAGGCCTTCGGCGGCCCCAACGCGCTCAATCCGCTGGCGGGCCTGGGCACGGGCCGGGGCTCGACGATCCTTCTGGACCAGGCCGGCAACGTCTTCGGCGACCTCGCGGTGGCCGACGCCTGGACGACGGAGATCCGGGAGTCGGCGACGCTGACGGTGGCCGACCTGCTGACCCAGGGCGACGTGACGCTGGTGGGCGACGGGGCGGACATCGCCATCGCCGGCGCGCTGCGCGCCGGCTTCGTGGACAATGGCGACACCACCTACACGCAAGTGACGGCGGCCCAGACGGGCCATGCCGGGGACGGGGCGACGGTGTCGTTCGGCGCCACGGCCGGCAGCGCCATCGCGGTGACCTCGGACCTGGACGCCGACCAGGTGGACGGCGACGCGGATGACGGCTTCATCTGGGCCGCGCGGCTGGGCACGGTCGACCGGGGCGGCGCCATCGCCACCTCGCGGCTGCTGGGCCAGAACCGGATCGACGAGGTGCTGGCCTACGCCACCACCGCGGCGGTGGCCGAGGCGCAGGTGCTGATCGACAGCGAGGGCGGGCTGCTGATCTCCGGCCCCCTGACCTCGACAGGCGGCGACATCCGCTACGACACCAGCGGGGCGATGACGCTCGACGGCACGATCACCTCGCTGGGCGGGCTGGTCGAGCTGACGGCGCGGGACGGCGGCTTCACCGCGACGGCGGCGGGCGACATCGCCTCGGCCGGCGGCGACGTGGCGATCACCACCGTCGGCACGGGCAACGTCACCCTGGGCGGCGACATCGCCGCCAGCGACGGGGCGGCGGCGCATGGCGACATCGCCGTGACCTCCCAGCAGGGCGGCATCCTGCAGCTCTCCGGCGCGGCCGTGGCCACCGGCGGCGCCGCGGACATCACCTACCTGACCACGGGCCGCAACATCACCACCTCGGGCGGATCGTCGCTGACGGCGTCGGCCGGCACGATCTACCTGCACAGCCAGGGCGTGGGCGGCGGGATCCTGGCGAACGGGGCGATC
>Ga0207773_100150_pt1 | contig 57067 bp, 57 predicted proteins | sample TtaePargueraPR_2_FD_187281 | JGI IMG/M metagenome (GOLD analysis project Ga0207773, IMG submission 187281) | Aerobic enrichment media microbial communities from Bioluminiscent Bay, La Parguera, Puerto Rico - Tt and M1 (3) (SPAdes) | ecosystem: Environmental > Aquatic > Marine > Unclassified ...
AAGCCCGCCGCAACCGTTCGCGCTTCCCAAAGCGCCGGTCAGGCAGGTCCAATGTAGTGGGCAATGGTTTCCAGAAAGTGAGACACCGAGATGGGTTTGGAAATGTACCCCTCGCAGCCGCCCTGCAGGATGCGCTCTTCGTCGCCTTTCATGGCGAAAGCTGTCACGGCCACCACTGGAATGTGTGCGAGCTGGTCGTCATCCTTGAGCCATTTGGTCACGACAAGGCCTGACACTTCGGGGAGCTGGATGTCCATCAGGATCAGGTCCGGCATATGCGCACGCGCCAGGTCAAGCGCTTCCATGCCATTGCGGGTCTGGATGACCGAATAGCCGCGCGATTCCAGCAGATCGTTGAAGAGCTTCATGTTGAGCTCATTGTCTTCCACGATCATCACAGTCTTGGGCATACTACCTCGCTTGAGCACCATCTGGCGCCCTGGCCGGAAAACTTGTGTCACCCGCAGGCAGCACTTCGCTTTCACCTGGATTCTGGGCTAGCATTCAAACTCTAACAAAACACCAAGTGAGACCGCCGTGCCTTCTTCCACCCGCTCCACGCCCGACATTTCGACCCTGGCCGATCTATGTCTGAGCCATCTCGCGGAAAATCCGGAGGAACTGCTCGGTTTCATGCAACACGCCGGCCTGTCACCCGAAACTCTGCGTTCGGCTGTCGGTACGGTCCGGTTGCAACATGGCCTCATTGACTACTTTGCCGCAAACGAAGCGATTCTGCTCGCCCTCTGCGCAAATTCCGGCACGACGCCGGAGCAGTTTATGCGGGTCTGGCATCGCCTCAACGCCGTGCAATAGAAATGGCGACTGACTGGTTCTGCCGCGACTGCCTGCATGCCGGGTCCAGTGATGCGGTCCCCGTCCGTTGCCTGGCCTGCGGCTCGCCACGTCTCAGAAGCCATGTCGAACTCTTTGACCTGTCCATCGCCCATGTCGATTGCGATGCCTTTTATGCCTCGGTGGAAAAGCGCGACAACCCATCTCTGCGTGACAAGCCGCTGATCATCGGCGGCGGACAGCGCGGCGTCGTCTCGACCTGCTGCTATATCGCCCGTCAGTTCGGTGTGCGCTCCGCGATGCCCATGTTCAAGGCACGCGAGCTCTGTCCCGAGGCGGTGGTCATCAAGCCGGACATGGTCAAATATGTCGATGTCAGCCGCCAGATCCGACTTCATATGGACGCCCTGACCCCACTTGTCGAACCCATCTCGATTGACGAGGCCTTTCTGGACATGACCGGCACGGAGCGCCTGCACAAGGCGCCCCCAGCCCTAAGTCTGGCCCGCTTCTCCCGCACCATCGAGCAGGAGATCGGCGTTACCATTTCGGTTGGCCTCAGTCACAACAAGTTCCTGGCCAAGGTTGCCTCGGATCTGGACAAGCCACGCGGCTTTGCCGTTATCGGGGCCGCCGAGACTTTGGAGTTCCTGGCACCCAAACCGATCAACCTGATCTTCGGGGTCGGCAAGGTCTTCTACGAAACGCTCAAGAAGGACGGCTACCACACCATCGGCCAGCTCCAGCAGGAGGACCCGGCGCGGCTGATCCGGCTCTATGGGGAGTCGGGTGCGCGCCTTGCAAGACTCGCACAGGGACAGGACGCCCGCCGTGTGTCCTCAGACGGCGAGATGAAGACAGTCTCCTCCGAGACTACTTTCTTTCGCGATCTCGCCAGTCTCGAAGAACTGTCCACCGAACTTCTCAAATGTTCCGAACGCCTTTCGGAACGCCTCAAGGCCAAGGGTCTGGTCGGGGACACGGTCACAATCAAGCTCAAGACAGCTGGATTTAAGTTGCGCACAAGGGCCCGACACCTGATGATGCCGACACAACTCGCCAGCGTCCTTTATGAGACCGGCATGAACCTTTTGGCGCGGGAGATAGACGGAACACCATTCCGCCTTATCGGGATCGGCGTTTCAGGCCTAGAAATGGCGGGCGGGACAGATCCTGGTGATCTGCTCGAGCCGCAAGTGGCCAGAAAGGCAGCGGCCGAACGGGCCATGGACAAGGTTCGCACGCGTTTTGGCCGTACCGCAGTCGTGCGTGGCAAGTTATATACAGCGCGACCCGAGACACCATCGGGCCCGATATCCGAAGAAGAAGCAGACGACCTCGAAGGCAAGACCAGATGACCGACCCGATCGAAAAGCTCCGCGAATATGGCTATGAACTGCCCGCACCCAAGGCCCCGGTGGCCAGCTATGTGCCGGTCAATCGCAGTGGCAACCTGCTCTATGTATCCGGCCAGCTTTCCAGCAACGACAGCGGAGTGGTGCAAGGCCTCCTGGGCGACACCATGAACGTGGTCCAGGGCGGCAACGCCGCCGAACTCTGTGCCGTCAACATTCTAGCCCAGATCGTCCACATGGCAGGCGTGCCACTGCATGAGGTCAAGAAGATCGTCAAATTGACTGTGCTTGTGGCCTCGACGCCCGATTTCACCGAGCAGCACCTGGTCGCCAATGGCGCGTCCAATCTGCTGGTCGGCGTGCTCGGCGACAAAGGCAAGCATGCTCGCGCGGCTTTCGGCGTGGCATCCCTGCCTATGGGGGCCGCCGTCGAAATTGAAGCGATCGTAGAGGTTTAGGCCTCCGCCACGCTTGCCATCGCGGCAGGTACAACCCATATCGCTGAGACACGTTCCAAGGCCCGCCAACGAAGTGTCCGAAACGCGCTACACGGCAACCATCCACCCCAGCACCGCCTCGATTCCCGAGGCGGTCTGGAATAGTATGGCGCCAGCCACCGATGGAGTGGTCGACAATCCATTCCTTGACCACGCCTTCTTCCGTGCCCTCGAAGAATCCGGCTGTGCGACAGGCAATACCGGCTGGCAAGCGCAGCATATTTTGCTCACTGACAATGCCGACGATCCGGTCGGCTTGCTGCCGCTGTTTCTCAAGTCTCATTCCATGGGCGAGTATGTCTTCGACCACGGCTGGGCCAATGCACTGGAACGGGCCGGCGGCCACTATTATCCCAAGCTCCAGGGTTCGGTTCCCTTCACGCCCGCAACGGCACCCAAGCTGTGGGTGCCGTCCCACACTATCGAAACACAGGCTGCCCTGCTCTCAACTGCGCAAGAGCTCGCCAACCGTCATGGCGCCTCCTCGGTCCATCTGACATTCTTGCCACCAGCGGAGGCCGAGCTGGGCAGCTCGCTCGACTGGTTGCGCCGCGTCGACACGCAGTTCCATTGGCACAATCGAGGCTACCAAACCTTCGAGGATTTTCTCGAGACCCTGGCCTCGCGCAAGCGAAAGACCATTCGGCGCGAGAGGCGCGATGCCTTGGCCAACGGGCTGACGGTCAAATGGCTAAGCGGTGCGGACATCATGGAACATCACTGGGACGCCTTTTTCGACTTCTATGAAGACACTGGCGCCCGAAAGTGGGGACGTCCTTACCTGAACCGCGCGTTCTTTTCTCTGCTTGGGCAATATATGGCCGACCGCGTGGTGCTAATCCTGGCCTATGACGGCGACACCCCCATTGCCGGGGCCATCAACTTCCGAGGCCGCGACACTCTTTACGGGCGCAATTGGGGGGCCACTCGCGACGTGCCCTTCCTCCACTTTGAGGTCTGCTACTATCAGGCCATCGACTACGCCATTGCCCACAAACTGGCCGTTGTCGAAGCCGGTGCCCAGGGCGAGCACAAGCTGGCTCGCGGCTACGAACCGGTACTGACGCACTCGCTCCACTGGATCGCCCATCCGGGCCTGCGTCACGCCGTCGCCCAGTATCTGGAGGACGAACGACCCGCCATCGAGCACCAGCAGGAACTGCTCGAAGGCTTCACCCCCTTCCGCAAGGGTGCGCGGCAGGAGCGATAGGCCAGTGCTATTGGCAGGTGCACCCCATCATTCCCGCGCGACAGGCTTGACCCCGACGCATTTCACTTGCCAAATCCGCTATCAAGAGCCTCCAGGACCAGCATCATGACCTACGACCCCAGCAACATCTTTGCCAAAATTCTCAAAGGCGAGTTGCCCTGTCACAAGGTCCTCGAAGACGACATGGCGCTGGTTATGATGGACATCTTTCCCCAGTCCAGGGGGCACACGTTGATCGTGCCCAAGGCACCGTCCCGCAATCTGCTCGATGCCGATCCGGCGGCCTTGTCCGCACTCATGCCGCTGGTGCAACGTGTTGCCAGGGCCGTCAAGACGGCCACCAAGGCGGACGGGTTGCGCCTTGTCCAGTTCAACGAGGCGCCCGCCGGGCAGACGGTGTTTCACCTGCACTTCCACATCATTCCAGTCTATGAAGGCACGCCCTTAGGCACCCATGCTGCCGGCAAGGCCGATGATGCCGAACTGGCCGCCCTCGCCAAAGACATCGCCGCAGCGCTCTGACACCACCATGACACCCACGCGCCACCTTGTCCTGGGCATGGTGCTGACCGGCTCTGCCGGCCTGATAGACGCGGTCGGCTTCATTGAGCTGGGCGGCTATTTCACATCCTTCATGAGTGGAAACACCACCCAGGGCGGAGCAGCCATCATTGATGGAGCCTGGCCGGTAGTGCTGCTTACCACGTCCCTCATCGCCTTGTTCTTTATTGGCAGCGTTCTGGGGTCACTCTTGGCCATTTCCAGCGTGCGCTGGGGAGCAACCGCGGTCAGCGCGGCGGTCCTGTGTGGCGTCGCCCTCACATTGGCCCTCACATTGGCCGGCTTTCCAGCCAGCCAATCTATGCTCGTGCTATCGGCAAGCGCCGGGGCGCAGAATGCCATTCTCCCCATGCGCGGAGCAGTACGCTTGGGCGCCACCTTCGTGACCGGCACGTTGTACATGGCCGGACAGGACCTCGCCCTTGCGCTCCGCGGTGCCGCCCCAAAGCTGCGCTGGCTGCAGCACCTGTCGGTCTGGCTGGGGCTGTTCGGCGGCGCAGCGATCGGAGCACTGTTCTACAGGTTGGCAGGCATCTACACGCTATTCGTGCCCACGGCCATTTATGTTGTATTCGCCATCGGACATTTCCGGGCGGCCCGTCACGCCGCCATATGAAAAGGCCCGACACATTGCCGGGCCTTTTCTCTTCATCAGTGGCCGACCAGCAGATCTCCGTTGGTCTTGTGATGCACGCCCAGATTGTCGACGATGGTGGCGCTCGCCTTGTTGAGGCCCGACAGCATCACCTCCACCCCCAGGGACCGGAACTTGATGACCGCCTTGTCGACACTGGCGACGCTGGAAATGTCCCATATATGCGCGTGTGTCAGGTCGATCACGACCCGTTCAACCTTTTCGTCAAAGTCGAAGGCCCGCATGAACTGCTCGGCTGAAGCGAAGAACAATTGCCCTTGGACATGATAGACCCGGGTCTGGCCGTCTTCGCTCAGCTCTTTGCGCACCTCGAAGATCTGCGAAATCTTCCATGCAAAGAACACACCTGAGAGCAACACGCCCACCAGCACGCCAATAGCCAGATTATGCGTATAGACCACGAAAGCCACGGTGGAGAGCATCACCATTGATGAAGACCGCGGATGGTCTCTCAGATTACGGATCGACTGCCAGTCGAAGGTGCCGACCGAGACCATGATCATGATCGCCACCAGTGCCGGCATCGGAATATTGCGCAGCAGGTCGCCCAGCACCACCAGCAGCACCAGCAAATACGCGCCAGCAAGGAAGGTGGAGAGTCGCCCGCGACCGCCCGAACGCACATTGATGCCCGACTGACCGATCATGGCGCACCCCGCCATGCCACCGAAAAAACCCGAGGCGATATTGGCAATGCCCTGCCCGATGCTTTCCTGTCGCTTGTCGCTATCGGTATCAGTGAAGTCGTCAATGATCTGCGCGGTCATCAGGGACTCAAGCAGCCCCACAGCCGCGACACCGACCGAATAGGGCAGGATGATCCAGAACATGTCCAGCGTGACCGGTACATTGGGGATCAGGAAGAACGGCAGGGCCGTGGGCAATGCGCCCATATCCCCCACCAGGTTCACCTCGAAACCACCAAAAAAGACGACCAATCCGACAATGATGATGGCCACCAGCGGCGAAGGAACGATAGTGGTCAGACGCGGGAACAGGTAGATGATCGCCAGGGCGAGTGCCACCATGGGATAGGTCATCATCGGCACGCCGATCAACTGAGGCAGCTGCGCCATGAAGATCAGAATGGCCAATGCATTGACGAAACCGGTCATCACCGACTTCGACACAAATCGCATCACGGTATGCAGCTTGAGATAACCCGCGCCAATCTGAAGCAATCCGGCCAGGATGGTGGCCGCCAGCAGATAATCCAGCCCGTGCTCGCGGACTAGCGAACCAAACAACACCGCCGTGGCCGCCGTTGCCGCCGAAATCATGGCCGGACGCCCACCGAAAATCGATATGACGATGGCGATCACCACCGACGCATAGAGCCCCACCTTGGGATCGACCCCGGCAATGATGGAAAAGGCGATGGCTTCGGGGACCAGAGCCAGAGCAACGACAAGACCGGAGAGCAGGTCTCCCCGCACATTCCGCACCCATTCGGCGCGGTAGTTTTTAAGATTGAACATGAACAAGACCCAGGGCGCGAGGGTGTTGGGGACACCCCTCAACAGCGCGATGATACTTGTGACCGGGGGATAGGCGCCCGGAGAAGCCACTCGGAAGGAGGAACCGAGTCCGACGAACGCCGCCCTTTTGCCAGACGCTTCCCGAATGAGCAAGCGCTTGGGCCGCAACTGCGCTATGCACGTCCAACCCCAACCCGATGCCCCGCTCCCAATCCTTGGCGGACCGGAAGCGTGCTCACTGGACCTAGCGCCCCTTTTCCCTTCCCCCCTTTGTCCCACCTCCTGTTTCCGCCCCTTGCACGCACCCTGTAGCCATGCAAAGCTAGACTTGAGGTACGTACATCAACATTGGTCAGGCGAGCGGTAGTTTGGCGGATATGCATGAACCCCCTTGCTGTCACAAAGGAGGATGGAATTGTGACACGTACATTCGAAGCCAAGTTCGTGCTCCGGAGCGAAGACGCGCTACGGGCCCAGTTCGCGCCGACGCACGAACTGGCACTGCAGAAATGCCAGAACACACTTGGCCGCCATGCCATGGAGTTCATCCGGCGCTCCCCTTTTCTCTGTCTGGGTACACAGGATGGCAATGGCCGCGCCGATGTCAGCCCGCGCGGCGACCCGCCTGGTTTTGTCAACATCATCGATAGCCGCACCATCGCGATACCTGACCGGCCGGGCAACAACCGGCTGGATAGCCTGAGCAACATCATTGCCAATCCTTGCGTCGGCCTGCTTTTCCTCATTCCGGGTTTTGAGGACACCCTTCGGATCAATGGCCGCGCCACACTGGTGACCGATCCGGATCTCCTGGCGGGAATGCGCGTCAACGACCGCACCCCAAGCCTCGCCATCATCGTCGAAATCGACGAGGTCTTCTTCCACTGTGCAAAGGCACTAAAGCGCGCCCGCCTCTGGGACCCCGCGCAGCATCAGGTCCGGCAGGAAATGCCCTCGCTCATCAAGATGATTCTCGACGAGACCACCGGCGCCCCGGACGAAACCGAAATGCATAAGCTCGATGCGGGTCTTGAAGAGGACTACAAGCGGACCTTGTATTGAGGGGGTCGGAAAGGGAACGATAGGCCGTGCTCCGAAACAAGACAATCAAGTGCTCAACCCCTGCCCCATATCGTCAATCCGTCGGCTGTCACCGCCGCGCCTGACGCGAGTGCGCAGCATCGACTTGCCGTTCTGAACGAGCCCTTATTGGCCGCAAATGACGCAAGGACCAACCACGTACGCAAAACAAAAGGCCGGGATCGCTCCCGGCCATTCATCATCTCGACCTGAGAGAACCTCAGTTCTTGTCGGCCGTAGCCTTTGGCTTCTTGGGCTTGGGCAGGGCCTTCGGCTTGGCCGGACGCGGCGGCACCGCCACCAGTTCCAGCTTGGCCCCTTCACCTTCACCGACCACCGCCACGGTCACAGTGCCACCATTGACGAGTTCTCCAAACAGCACCTGATCGGCCAATGGCTTCTTGACGTGTTCCTGGATCACGCGGCCCAGCGGGCGCGCGCCCATGCGCTCGTCATAGCCATGCTCGGCCAGCCAATCGGCAGCTTCCGGTGTGAGGTTGATCGTGACGCCGCGTTCGGCCAGCTGACCTTCGAGTTGCAGCACGAACTTCTCCACCACCCGGCGCACCACTTCGCGCGGCAGCGGCGCAAAGGAGATGATCGCATCCAGCCGGTTGCGGAACTCAGGGCTGAAGGTGCGGTTGATCGCATCCTCGTCATCCCCCTGCTCCCGCTTGCGGCCAAAGCCGATAGGCGCACGCGCCAACTCCGCAGCACCCACATTGGAGGTCATGATCAGAATGACATTGCGGAAGTCCACCGCCTTGCCATTGTGGTCGGTCAGCTTGCCGTGGTCCATCACCTGCAGCAGCACGTTGTAGAGGTCCGGATGGGCCTTCTCGATCTCGTCAAGCAGCACCACACAATGCGGATGCTGGTCAACGCCGTCGGTGAGCAGGCCACCCTGATCGAACCCGACATAACCCGGAGGCGCACCGATCAGCCGACTGATGGTGTGGCGTTCCATATATTCGGACATGTCGAAGCGCAGCAGTTCCACGCCCAGCGTATCGGCCAATTGCTTGGCAACCTCTGTCTTACCCACACCGGTCGGACCGGTAAACAGATACGAACCGATCGGTTTTTCCGGCTCCCTGAGACCTGCCCGGGCCAGCTTGATGGCCGAAGAGAGCGCGGTGATGGCATCATCCTGTCCGAACACCACGGTCTTGAGGCTCTGTTCCAGCCCCGAAAGCAGCTCCGCATCGGACTTGGAGACCGATTTGGGCGGAATACGCGCAATCGAAGCGATCGTGGTCTCTATGTCTTCGACATCGATGGTGTTCTTGCGCTTATCTTCGGGCAGCAGCATCTGACTGGCACCGGTCTCGTCGATCACATCGATCGCCTTGTCCGGCAGCTTGCGATCGGTGATGTACCGCGCGCTCAGCTCCACTGCGGCTTTGAGGGCCTCATCGGTATATTTAAGCTTGTGGAACTCTTCGAAATAGGGCCGAAGGCCTTTGACGATTTCGATGGCATCGGGAACGGTCGGTTCGTTGACATCGATTTTCTGGAAGCGCCGCACCAGGGCGCGGTCCTTCTCGAAGAACTGGCGATACTCCTTGTAGGTAGTCGAGCCGATGCAGCGGATGGCGCCCGAAGCCAGAGCGGGCTTGAGCAGATTCGAGGCATCGAGCGCGCCACCCGAAGTGGCCCCGGCACCGATCATGGTGTGGATCTCGTCGATGAAGAGCACCGCATTGGGCATCTTCTCGAGTTCCTTCATCACTGCCTTGAGACGCTCCTCGAAATCACCGCGATAGCGCGTACCGGCCAGCAGAGCGCCCATGTCGAGCGCATAGATGACCGCTTCCTTGAGCACTTCGGGCACATCGCCTTCGATGATCTTGCGCGCCAGGCCCTCGGCAATCGCCGTCTTGCCCACGCCAGCGTCACCCACATAGAGCGGGTTGTTCTTCGAACGCCGGCACAGCACCTGGATGGTCCGGCGCAGCTCGCTGTCCCGCCCGATCAGCGGGTCGATCTTGCCCTGGCGAGCCTTCTCGTTGAGGTTGACGCAGAAATCGGCCAGGGCCGAGCTCTTCTTGGCCTCCGTCCCGCCTTCGGAGTGGCTCTCACCCTCCTCAGCTCCGTGCACCTTGCGCTCTTCGCTCGGGCCGGACTTGGTAATGCCGTGGGAAATGAAATTGACCGCGTCCAGCCGGCTCATATCCTGCTGTTCGAGGAAGTAGGCCGCGTGGCTTTCACGCTCGGCAAAGATGGCGACCAGCACATTGGCACCGGTAACCTCTTCGCGACCGGACGACTGGACGTGAATGACCGCGCGCTGGATCACGCGCTGGAACGCAGCGGTAGGCCTCGCATCCTGGCCGTTTTGCACAACCAAACTGTCCAGCTCTTCATTGATGAAATCTTCAAGGTCGCTCTTGAGTGCGTCGATATCGACATCGCAACCGGTCAGCACGGCCAGCGTATCGCGGTCGTCCGTCAGGGCCAGAAGCAGGTGCTCGAGCGTTGCAAACTCATGGTTGCGCTCACGGGCCAGGTTCATCGCCTGGTGCAGGGCCTTTTCGAGTCCGCGCGAAAATGAGGGCATATGATGTTCCTACTGTTTTTCCATCACGCATTGCAGCGGATGCTGGTTCTTGCGTGCCGTATCCATCACGCGGGTGACCTTGGTCTCGGCCACCTCGTACGGATATACGCCGCACTCACCGACCCCCTTCTGGTGGACGTGCAGCATGATGCGCATGGCGTCTTCGCGTGACTTGTTGAAGACGTCCTGAAGCACCAGAACGACGAATTCCATCGGCGTGTAGTCGTCGTTGAGCAGCAGAACCCGGTAAAGGTTCGGCCTCTTGGTTTTGGGACGCGTCTTGGTCACCGTCCCGGTTTCGAAATCGGCATCGTTTCCGCCCGGACGCCCCCCATCATCATCCTTGGGGCCGGCCAGGACTCGCAACGACGTCAGCGGCCGGCTCGCAGGCGGCAAGTTCGGGATGGGTAGTTTGGGTGTCATGGTCATGGCAGTCGCTCTGTTGCCAGAGGAAACGAAGCAGAAGGTTGGTCTCATTATGTAGGCAAAATCGTGCCGGTGTTAAGGGCCCTTGCATCCCGAAAATGTGAGCGGACGCAAACGCGCCTTTCCGTAGCCAAATCGACCTCCGCGTGCCGCCTAACGTTAGCTGTGTGTTACCCAAATACCCCCTCGCGCCAGAAAATGATTGCATTTTACGGATTCGTAACGGCGGCAGCTTAACCTCTTTGAAGGCTGAAATTTCTGGGTCAGGACACCCGGGATCAGCCTGCGTCAAACGAGTAGCGTACGGGCTGTTGCCCGATTGAGTAATTGGAGTACCGGGTGAGTTTCCTGGCAAAGACCCTCTGGCGCACCGCCTTTGTGCGCGCTGTCGCCGCCGTCCTTGTGACCTGTGCGCTGGGCCTTTCGGCGGCATCGCCGGTCCAGGCCATCGAAAATCTCCGCAAATATGCTGGCATCGTGGTCGACGCCAAATCGGGCAAGATTCTCTATGAGGAGCAAGCCGATTCAAAGCGTTATCCGGCATCCGTCGCCAAGGTGATGACGCTTTACGTCCTGTTTCAGGAATTGCAGGCTGGCAATCTGAGCCTGTCCACCAAGATGACTGTGTCGCGCCACGCCGCTTCTGCGGTGCCCACAAAGCTGGGCCTGCGCGCCGGGTCCACCATCTCGGTCGAAGATGCCATAAAGTCGCTGGTGACGCTGTCGGCCAATGACATGGCGCGCGTCATTGCCGAGCACATCTCGGGTACCGAATCCAAGTTCGCTGAACGCATGACCGCCACGGCGCGCGCCATGGGCATGTCGAGCACGACCTACCGCAACGCCTCCGGCCTCCCCGATGGCGGCCAGACAACCACCGTCCGTGATCAGGCCATTCTTGGCATCGCCGTCTATCAGCACTTTCCTCAGTACTACGAATACTTCCAGACCACGTCCTTCCGCTATGGTGGCAAGACTTTTGGCAACCACAACCGCGTGCTGGGCTATATGGGCGCCGTCGACGGGATCAAGACCGGCTACATAAACGCCGCCGGATCGAACCTTCTGACCGCCGCCCGCAAGGATAATCGCCATATCGTTGTCGTCGCCTTTGGCTTCAACTCCGCCGCCTCGCGTGACGAGAAGGTGCGCCAGCTCGTTTCGAACTACCTCTCCAAGGGTCGTCGCGGCGACTATTTGCAAACGGCGATGGTTCCCGTTCCGGGCCGCCAGGGCAATACGCAATTTGCCCTTGCCCAACCACGCAAACCCACCTTTGCCATGCCTACGCCCATGCCCGATTTCCGGCTCGCTGCTTTGGTCGCCGCCAATGGTGCACAGCCTCAGCAGATGCCAGAAGTTGTCGTGGCCTCTGCTGCGCCAGTTGCCTTGCCGACGCCTGTTCCGGCCGATCTAGGGCTGTCCCCCGCAGTTCAGGCCGCCAATGTGCTGGCCGCGCCCACTCAAGCTGCACCGGCCTATCCGAGCCAGGATGTGATTGGCGCGTGGCTGAGCGAAACCTACAATCTTGGCGCGCCCCCGGCGGCGCTGGGCCAGACAGCGCCATCTACGCCGCTCCTGCCGCCTGCGGACGTGTCCGGCGGTGCTGGTCAGCCGGTCGACTTGATGCATTCCGGATCTGTGGCGGACGCAGCACCAATCAGCGGCTGGATCGTTCAAATTGGCGCCGGCCCTTCTGAAGACAGCGCCCGCGCCATGCTCTCCGATGCGGCCGGAAAGGTCGGTGGCCTGGGGGATTTCCGCTCTTATGTCGAGCGTTTTGAGAAGAATGGCCAGATTTTCTATCGCGCCCGATTTGTCGGCTTCGGCGACCGCGATGCGGCCACCAACATGTGCAATCGCCTCAAGGATCAGGATCTGGCCTGCCTGGCGATGCAGGGCTGACAGGAACGACCCGGTACGGCGGATCAACCGCCGGCCGATCCATGGGCTCACAATGCGGGGCCACGGGGAAGCAATTGGTGCTTGTGTATGGAGTAGCCCAATGAGTGATCGTAGTGCTCTTGTCGAACTTGCCAGCTTTATTGGCCGTTCACCCCTCGCCTCACCCGACATGAAGGTCCGAAACAAGGCCCTCTCGGGCATGACCGACCGCATGCTGCCACGCCAGAGGCGCTCCGTCGGCGACCTGCTTGGTGTCGTGATGGCCCTATCCGCCCGGACCCGCCGCATGGCGCATGACCCCGCCAACGTCGAGATCGATGTTTTCTCCCCTGACGGTGCCCGCGCTCTCCGCATGACGCTTGGTGAACACTAGGCCACGTGGCGCCCTACACGAGCGCCACGATCTCCTTGCGCCTCCAGACGAACCGGTACCAGCTGGCCTGCAAAACAAGCATCAAGGTGAAGCTGGCAGCATATGCAACCCATATCCCTGTCAGGCCCAGGCTGGTCTGGCTGAGCCACACCGCCCCTGGCAGCTCTACGAGCAGAATGCATGACAGCGATAAAGCCATGGGTGCATAGACCGTACCACTGGCACGCATGATGCCTGAAAACACCATTCCCCAGCCGAAGCAGAGAATGCTCCACAAGACCACGTGGAGCAGCGACTCGGTCAAATCCACCACCCCCGGGTCGGTGATAAACAGCGCCACAACATGTTGGCTGAACAGATATGCCAGCAGGATCAGGCCGCCCGTAATCAACAGATTGAGCATCAGCGCGGTACGGGCAATCGCGCCGAGTTGCTCGGTCTGTCGGGCCCCGATCGCCTGGGCGGCAAAGATCGAGGCCGCGATGCCGATCGACATCGCCGGGAACTGCACATAGCTCATCACCTGCCCTAATGCGCCATAGGCCGCCGTTGCATCCGAACCGAAACGGTTGACGAGCCCGACAACCACTATTCCGGCGAGGGACGAGATCACCATCTGCAACCCGGTAGGAACACCCAGACGCAGAATGAGCCCAAGCAGCTTGAAGTCAGGGTGCAGCATTGCTTGCAGCAAGACGCCATCCGGGGCCAACGGCATGTTACGCGCCCGCAGATAGAAGAACAGAAAGACCAGCACGGTCAGGAAACCGGCGATCATGGCCACCGCTGCAGCATCGACACCAATTTGCGGCAGGCCGAACCAGCCCAGGATCAGGGCTGGTGTCACTACAAGACCGACCAGCAGCGACATGATCAGCGAAAACAGCGGCGTGATCGTGTCGCCGACACCTCTGAGTATTGAAGTCACGACGAGGAAAAGGAAAAACCCTGGCATGCCGATCAGCGCAATGCGGGCATAACCGACAGCCAGAGGGAGGACATTGTCCGGTGCGCCCAGCAGAAGGAGAATCTGTTCGGCCCAGATTCCGCCGCCGATGGCCACCGCAATGCCCAGCACCAAAGTCGCGGCAAGCGTTGTGCCTGCCACCTGCTTGACCTTGTCGACATTTTTGGCGCCCCAGGCCTGCCCGATCAGCACAGTGGAGCCTGCTGAGAGCCCGATAATGAAGCTCATCAGGAAGAACATGATCGGAAAGAAAATTGCGATGGCCGCAAGCGCCTCAACACCAATCAACTGCCCCACATAGATCGAGTTGATCGTTCCAGACAGGGCCTGCAGGATATTTGCGGCCATCAACGGGATGAGGAACAGGCTAAATCGCTGCCAAAGCGGGCGAGTAGACATCGGGTCCATAAGGAAGCTCCAGCTTGTCGCAATAGGTCCACGTCACGGCCAGGAACCCCGAAACCGGCAAGAGCTGAGCAATATTTCAGACCACCGGGGGGACCAATTCACACCGCTTATGGCGATGCCGGCTGGACGGGCACTGGAGGCAGGGCAATGACGCGGCTCATTTACGCCGCTCTCAACCAGGCGTCAATTCCGGATTGGCCGGTCATGGCCAGCGACAGAAACAACGTCAGTGAGCGCAATGCCGCCCGTGTTCGGTTGGGAACACGTTGCAGAACCGTCTGAACACAAGGAAATGGTGCCCCCCGCGAGACTCGAACTCGCACGCCTTGCGGCGGAGGATTTTGAGTCCTCTGCGTCTACCATTCCGCCAGAGGGGCACGGGCTGGGTTCCTAGCTTAACCGCAGCCTTTGCGCAACAACTCAGAGCGGCCATTTCGCACAGTGCACAACTACCGCAATCAATTGGCGAGGCTGCGCGGCGGACCGAGATTGGGGTCGAGGAATGTGCCCTGCCCGCTCGGCCGCGTGGTCGTGAACGAGCCGCCATATTGCTGCTGCATCAACTGCTCGCGTTGAATGGCGTCGAAAGCCTGCACATCCAGCCCGATTACCGACGTCATCAGATTGGGTCCCGTGCCAGGCTTGAACGCCTCAGCAATTGCGGCTTCGCCTTCGAAGGCTTTTACGCCGGTGCTGGGGTTGATCCATGCTGTTTGCATGCCGGCCGGCACATTGAAGGGGGTGGCAGGCTTGCCCTGCAGCGCCTTGGCCATGAAATCGGTGAAGATCGGCACCGCCATTCCGCCACCGGTCGACGCTGATCCCATCGAACGCGGCTGGTCGTAGCCGACATAGATACCCACCGCCAGTTCCGGCGTGAAACCGACAAACCAGGCGTCCTTGTAGTCATTGGTCGTGCCGGTCTTGCCGGCCACCGGACGATTGAGCGCACGTGCTGCCGTGCCTGTGCCGCGCTGCACCACCCCTTCCATCATCGAGGTGATCTGGTAGGCCGTCATTGGATCGAGCACCTGCTGCCGGTTGTCGACAATGCGCGGCTCTCCTTGCCCATGCCAATCCGGGGCCGAACACCGATCGCAGATGCGCTGATCGTGCCGGAACACTGTTTCACCATAGCGATCCTGGATGCGGTCGATCAGCGTCGGCACGATCTTGCGCCCGCCATTGGCAATGGTTGCATAGGCCGCAGTCATGCGCACGGCGGTGGTCTCTCCCGCCCCCAGGGCCATGGCCAGCACAGGCTGCATATTGTCATAGATGCCAAATAGCTGGGCGTAATCTGCGATCAGTGGCATCCCGATGTCGCGCGCCAGTCGCACGGTCATAACGTTCCGGCTGCGCTCGATACCCCGACGCAGGGTCTGCGGGCCATAGAACTCCTGCGAATAGTTTTCCGGTCGCCAGACAGAACCATCCGACATACGCACCTCAACCGGCGCATCCAGCACCACCGAAGCGGGCGTATATCCGTTGTCGAGCGCCGCAGCGTAGACGATAGGCTTGAATGAAGACCCTGGCTGCCGAAGGGCCTGTGTCGCCCGGTTGAATTCGCTCTCGGCAAAGGAGAAGCCGCCCACCATGGCCAGCACACGCCCCGTGCGGGGGTCCATGGCCACCAGAGCGCCCTCAACCTCGGGCACCTGCTCCAGCGTGTAAATCCCGTCCTTGCCAGCCACCTGGCTGACATAGACGACATCCCCGACCTTCAGGATGTTCTGAACCGGCTGGGAAACCCACTTGATCTCGGGTCCCGAGAGTAACCCTTCGACACGTTCCGGCGCCACTGCGCCATCCACGTCATCGTCCGGCCGCAGGCCAATCCGCGCCTCGTTGCTGCCAATCTCAAGAACCACTGCCAGCTGCCATTCGGGCACATCGCTCAGCGGTTCGATCTCGGAAACAGCCAGACCCCAGTCTTCACCCAGCTCGACACTGGCCACGGGACCCCGAAAGCCCCGTCCATGATCGAAATCGATCAACCCGTCCATCAGCGCTCGCCGCGCATATTCCTGAAGGCGCGGTTCGAGCGTTGTACGCACCGAAAGGCCACCACCATAGAGCTGGTCCTCGCCATAGAGCTTGGCCAACTCCCGCCGTACTTCCTCGGTGAAATATTCGGCCGAATAAAGCTGGCTGCCCGCCGCGCGAGGGATAACATTGAGCGGCTCCTGCTTGGCGGCGGAGGCTTCCTCGTAGCTGACATAGCCGTTCTCGACCATACGATCGATCACCCAGTTGCGGCGCTCAATGGCCGCCTCGGTCCGGCGAAACGGATGATAGTTGTTCGGCCCTTTGGGCAATGCCGCAATATAGGCCGCTTCAGGCAGCGTAAGCTGATAGAGCGCCTTATCGAAATAGTTCAGCGCTGCAGCGGCAACGCCATAGGAGTTCAGACCAAGGAAAATCTCGTTGAGATATAGCTCCAGAATCTTGTTCTTGGAGAAGGTAGACTCGATCCGCAGCGCCAGAATGGCTTCCTGAATTTTGCGGTCCCAGGTCTGTTCAGACGTCAGCAGGAAGTTCTTTGCGACCTGCTGGGTTATCGAGGAACCGCCCCCCTGGATGGCGTTGTTGCCGTCCATGCGCGCAAGCAGATTATCCCGCAGCGCACGAACAACACCGTCAATGGCGATACCATTGTGATTGAAGAAATCCTTGTCCTCGGCTGACAGAAAGGCCTGAACCACGAGTGGCGGCACCGTCTCGACTGGCTGGAACAGGCGTCGCTCGCGGGCATATTCGGCCAGCAGTGTCCCATCCGCCGCGTGCACGCGCGTAGTCACCGGTGGCTGGTAATCCTGCAGCACTGTGTAGTCCGGCAATTGCGCGCTGACAGTCGCCAGATAAACAGCCGCGACCGCGACCCCGCCAAGGGCGAGGAACATACCGAATCCGAATAGCCAGCCAAGCAGTCTGAACATCTAGGTCATATACCTTGTGCCGCCGCAGCGGTCAGCATGTAAGCGTAGCAGAGTCGCACGATCCGTGTGATCAAAGCTCCTCCTCGAGACTATCGAAATAAGTTGAGATACCACGCGCGATGGCCTCCGCCGTGCGGTCCCGCCAGTCCGATTGCATCAGGTTTGCGATATCACTCGCATTGGAAAGGAATCCCAATTCCACCAGCACCGAAGGCACATCGGGCGCCTGCAGCACGAAAAAATCTGCTTGTCGAACCGGAAACCGGCGCAGTGCGACGCTGGGCTCAAGTTGATGCACGATGGACTGGGCCGCCATGAACGACTGTACCCGCATTTCCCGTCGCATCAGGTCAAGAAGGATATCCACTACCTCCGGCGCCATGGTCGTTGGCATGGCAAATCCGGCAATCACGTCGGACGCGTTCTCATTGTCGGCCAGCACCTTGTCGAGCACGTCAGTGGCATTCTCGTCCCGCGTATACACGCTCGCGCCACGGATTTCCGGCTGCTGGAAACTGTCGGCATGGATGGAAATGAACAGATCGGCCTTGTTGCTCCGCGCCAGGTCAACCCGCTCTTCCAGCCTCAGATAGGAGTCGTCCTCACGTGTCAGCGCTACGTCGAACCGTCCCGAGGCCACCAGCAACTCCTGCAGGCGCAAAGAAAAGGCCAGGACGATGTCTTTCTCTTTGACACCCTGAGCCGTTTCCGCGCCAGAATCGATGCCGCCGTGTCCGGGATCAATGACGATCAGGGGCTTCGAGGCAATCGGCAGTTCCGAACCGCCGGCCGGCGTCGATGCGGCCGGTTGGGCTTGCTCCGAGGCAGCAAGGTCACGCTCGACATTGGCCGCAAACTCGTCGTCGGTCGCCGGGATGATATCGACGACCAGCCGCGCCGGCTGGCCGTCGAATGCATCCAGAACGTAGGCTTGCTGCACCTGCGCCGGCGTCGCAAGGGTTAGTGTCGTGCGTACCCGGTCAGCGGCGGCCTGCTCAATGACATAGGCAGAAATGAGCCCGTCCTCTGCTAGCGTGCCCTCTGGATCTGGAACAGAGAACGTCCCTGCCCTGACATCAACCGCCAGCCGCCGTGGTTCATCGAGGGAAACGAACGAAAAATCTGTTCTGTCCGCGAGGTCAACCACCAGCCGCGCACGTTCCGGCGCCACGGTCACGCGTGCATCGATGACATTGGGAAGAGGCGGCAGTGCTGCGCTGTCCTGGGCGACCGCCAGGGCAGATAGGCCCAGAAGGGCAACCAGGCCAACAAGAAGGCCAATCAGTGATCGTCGGGTCAAGACAGCGACCGTGCTCCCAGTTTCGCGGCTCTGCGTGCCGGCAGGATGCGGCGATTCTTCGGCAGAAACCGCCTTATGCGATGATTTGTCCAAACGGCCAAGAATGGAGCCGTCAAAACTTCGCCGCCCTGTTCGATTTGACTTTCTTGTTGCCATTGGGGCGCAACTTTTCTACACGCTTAATATGTAGGCGCGTGTGTTTCACGGTCGTTTTCGGGGCAGCACCTGCCCCCTATGACCTGAAGCGGAAGTTGCGGTTTCAGCGCCCTGCACCAACGAATTTCGGCCCAGATCGGGCCGGACGGCAACAGGCCCACAGGTCTGCTGCCCAATAGGAAGAGGTCATATGGCCCGCTGGCGAACAGAGCGCGACGCGATCGATATGAACGATTGCCGCTTTGCTTCGCCTAATTTGCCGGCCCTGGCCACACAATCTACGGCGCAGAACGTGAGAGGTTCGCGCCACCCAGTATCAAACCTATTCGCCCCGCAATGCGCCACGAACAGGATGTCGGCCTCCCGGCGTCCGCCTGTCGGCGCGCGGGTGCGCGGAGTTCATTATGGCGACCAAAAGAATGCTGGTGGATGCCATCCACCCGGAAGAAACACGGATTGTCGTTACCGCCGGTAACCGGCTCGAGGAGTTCGATTTCGAATCAGCGACCCGCCGCCAGTTGCGGGGCAACATCTACCTCGCAAAGGTTACGCGGGTTGAGCCCAGCCTGCAGGCGGCCTTTGTCGAATATGGCGGTAACCGCCACGGCTTCCTCGCTTTTTCGGAAATTCACCCCGACTACTATCAGATTCCTGTGGCCGATCGCGAAGCCCTGCTGCGCGACGAGGAGCACGAAGACGATCACCACGACGAGACCGACGAGTCCATTTCGCTGCCCGAGGGCGTGACCGAGCCGGACGCCGATGCCGATCCTCAGGAGCCCGGCGATACCGATCACATCGAACAGGCCCCGGCCAACAGCGAGCCCGTTGAATCGATCGGTGGTGGTGACGCGCTCGAGGAAGTGCCCGAACGTCGCCGCTCCAGCCAGCAGCGCCGCCACCAGTACAAGATCCAGGAAGTCATCAAGCGCCGCCAGGTCATGCTGGTCCAGGTCGTCAAGGAAGAACGCGGTAACAAGGGCGCTGCCCTCACCACCTATCTCTCGCTGGCCGGCCGGTACTCAGTCCTGATGCCTAACACCGCCCGTGGCGGCGGGATCTCGCGCAAGATCACCAATGCGGCTGACCGCAAGCGTCTGAAGGAAATCACCGCCGATCTGGAAGTGCCCCAGGGCATGGGCGTGATCCTGCGCACGGCCGGTGCGTCGCGCACCAAGGCTGAGGTCAAGCGCGACTTCGAATACCTCATGCGCCTCTGGGAAAGCGTCCGGACCCTGACGCTGGAAAGCCAGGCACCATGCCTGGTTTATGAGGAAGGCTCGCTGATCAAGCGGACCATCCGCGACCTCTACAACAAGGATATCGATGAAGTTCTCGTGGCAGGCGACAACGCCTATCGCGAGGCCAAGGACTTCATGAAGATGATCATGCCGTCTCACGCCAAGAACGTGAAGCCATACGGCGAAGAGCAGCCCTTGTTCTCCAAATACAGCGTCGAAAATCAGCTCGACCAGATGTTCTCGCCTACGGTCACCCTGCCCTCAGGCGGTTACATCGTCATCAACCCGACCGAAGCTCTGGTTTCCATCGACGTGAACTCGGGCCGCTCCACCAAGGAGCACAATATCGAGGACACCGCGCTCCAGACCAATCTGGAGGCGGCCGAAGAAGTCGCCCGCCAGCTTCGACTGCGCGATCTGGCCGGTCTGATCGTCATCGACTTCATCGACATGATGGAGAACCGCTCCAATCGGGCGGTCGAGCGCAAGCTCAAGGATTGCTTGAAGGACGACCGCGCCCGCATCCAGGTGGGCCGCATCTCGCACTTCGGCCTCATGGAAATGAGCCGCCAGCGCATTCGCTTCGGCGTGGTGGAGAGCTCCACGCACAAGTGCTCGGTTTGCGAAGGTACCGGCCTGGTCCGCTCGACCGAGAGCCTCGCCCTGATGATCATGCGGCACATAGAGGACCATGTCCTGCGCAAGCAAGGTCAATCCATCAATGTCCGCGTGCCGGTCGAAGTGGCACTGTACATCCTCAACTACAAGCGCGAGACGCTTTCGCAGCTTGAAGTGCGCAACAAACTCTCTATTACCATCACCGCCGATGGCAAGATGACCGGACATCAGTTCGCCATCGAGAAGGGTGAAACACGCGTCTCGGCCTATGCCGATCAGCGCGCCGCTGCCCATGTTCGGGTCGACAGCGCCGTTATTGAAGACGTGGCCGAGGAGGACGAGGTCGAGGAGACGGAAGGGGCCGAAGCGCGCGCACCCGAAGGTGAAGGCGAGGGCTCCGGACGCCGCCGCCGCAGACGCCGCCGTCGTGGGGGTCGCAATGGCGACCAGCAGAACCAGCAGTCAGCCGAAGGTACGGGTGACCAGGATGGCCAGTCGGAAAACAATGCCGATGACGAGCTGTCCGACGGCGAACAGGACGCTTCTGGCCGCCAGGCCGACGAAGGCGATGCTGATGGTGAAACCCGCCGCCGCCGCCGTCGCGGCCGTCGTGGTGGCAGACGCAACCGCCGTGACCAGAATGGCGACGCCACGGCCGAAACCGCTGAGGCCGCTGTCTCTGCGCCGGAAGATGCCGTCATTGATCATGTTGAGGTAAACGCTGAGCCCGCCTCAGAGGCGGCTGCGGCGACCGATGACAAGCCGGTCGAGAAACCCAAGCGCACCCGTCGCAAGAAGGTTACCGAAACTGAGGAATCGGCCCCAGCCGAAACAACTCCGGTAGAGGCCACCAGCGAAGACAGCCCGGCCGAAGCGGACGCTGAGGAAAAGCCGGCCGAGAAGCCCAAGCGCAAGCCTCGCGCGCGCAAGCCCAAAACCGAAGCTGTTGAAGCAGCGGCGGAGCCTGCGATTGCCGAAGCGGCCCCACCCACCGCAGCTGAGCCTGTTGCCGAGGAAAAGCCGGCGCGCACACGCCGCGCCAAGAAGGAACTCCCGCCTGAAGGTGTCGTTGTCACCTCGAGTGCCGCTCCGGCCACCGAGACATCAACACCCGCAGAAGGTGAGCCAGAACCCGAAAAGAAGAAGAAGGTCGGCTGGTGGCAGCGCCGCCTGGGCCTTGGCTAAGGTATAATGAGGGCGGCTCCCGGGCCGCCCTTATTCTTGCTGGGTCTGAACTTCAGAGGCCCACCCGTAGGCTTCAGGCGGAGTAGCGATACACGACGTCGCCCTCATCTTGGGGCACCGCGCTGTTGTCGCGAACACCTCCCAGACGCGCAGATACCGCCATGGACCGATAGTTCTCCGGATGGAAATAGCTCACCAGCGTATCGAGACCAATTGTCCTGAACGCCCAGTCCTTGAGTGCCCCGCCTGCCTCGGTCGCATAGCCCTGGCCCTCGAAGCCATCATAGAGCATCCAGCCCAATTCCTTCTCCGGGAACATAGGACCGTGATTGATCCCCACCTGACCGACGCAGGTGCCGGTCGCTTTGAGGTCGATCATCAGCGCGCCGTGACCAAACAGCTCCCACATCGCAACGTCGCCAGCGAACATGCCCCACGCCGCCCAACCGACATGCGGCCCACCCATCATGCGAGAGCGATCCGAGGCCATAAATTCGGCATACGCCGGGTAGTCCGCAATCACCGGGGCCCGCAGAACCAATCGTTCTGTGTGCAAGGTGGGGATGGCGTTCATCGTCAGCCTCCGGCCTCCAGGAATTCGCGCATGCGGTCCAGGGCTTGATCGACAGTCTCAGATTTACCCGCATAGCTGAAGCGCACAAACCCGTTGCCGTCGGTTCTGTCGAAATCGATGCCTGGCGTCGCGGCCACTCCGGCCTTGTCCAGCATGGTCAGGCAGAACTCCATCGCATCATTGGAGAATTTGCCGATGCCGGCATAGGCATAGAATGCACCATCGCCGTCCTGCGGTAGATCAAATCCCAGTTCCCGCAGCCCCTGCCCCAGCAATCGGCGATTGTCCGCGTATCGCGCTTTCTGCTCTTCGGCATAGTCGCGCTCCTCGAGCGCCACGGTCGCTGCGATCTGGCTCAACGTCGGCGCGGATATGAACAGGTTCTGCTGCAGGATTTCCGCACGGCGGATCAGGGCCTCAGGCAAAACCATCCAGCCGATGCGCCAACCAGTCATGCAGTAGTACTTCGAGAAACTGTTGATCACGATGGCATCGCGCGTCAATTCAAGGGCGCTAACCGACTGACCGGTGTAGTCCAAGCCATGATAGATTTCATCGGATATGAGCGTCACCCCAAGTCGTGCACAGGTAGCGACGATGTCGGCAAGCTGCTCGCGCGACACCGACGCGCCCGTGGGATTGGCCGGACTGGCGAACAGCAACCCTTCAAAGGGCTGCCGCGCGTGCGCCGCCGCAATGTCCGCCCCCGTCAATCGCCAGCCATTGCTCGCTGAAAGCGGGATTTCAGCAACGCCAAAGCCCAGACCGATCAACGTGTTCACATAGGCAGGATAGCCCGGTCGGGTAATGGCGATGTGCGCGCCAGGGCGGAACGCTGCGTGAAATGCCAGGATGAAGCCCGCCGATGAACCCATCGTGGCCAAGATCATTTCTGGCTCGACCATCACCCCGTGGTGGTCCAAGTAGTAACCAGCGAGCTCTTCACGCAGGACGACCTGCCCCTTGGCACTGGTATAGCCCTGCGGCTCCGGCAGTGCCCGCCCCACCGCCTCGATCACCCGTGGCGCCGGCGGCGCCCCCGGTTCGCCCACTTCCAGATGGCAGATGCTCCGGCCCTGTCCCTCCAAGTGCTGGGCGCGCTTGAGAATATCCATGGCGAAAAAGGGCATCAGGCCGTCGGCAGCTTGGGTCATGAGATCTCCGTCCTTGCCTTTGGGCTACCCCGAAGCGCCCCAGTTCTCAACAACAATTGATGGATCAGTACACCTCCGGCCAAGCGCGCTGTGCCAGAGTCCGCAAAGGTCTGATAGACAGGACCCAACTGACTCTCCTGGAGCTTCTGGATGAACCGTTTGACGATCCTTTTCGCTGCTGTGGCTGGAATTCTCGCCGGCGCCCTGGGCTATGGCTATGTCAACCAGCCAGCGCCGCAAACGGACGAAGCAGCCGTACGAGCCATTGTCGAGCAGGTCCTGGCCGAACGGACATCCGAAGCAGAAGCAACTCCGGCTGAGGCGGAGGTCGCCAGCATCGATCCTGCGGTACTCAATCCCTTGATCGAACAGTATTTGCTGCAAGACCCCAAGGTGCTGCAGCGGGTCTCCAATGCGCTGGAGGAGACACTGAAGGCTGAAGAAGCGGTGCGGTCGGAAGCGGCCCTGGCAGAGTTTCGCGACCAGATCTTCAACGCCCCCGGCCAGGTAGTGCTCGGTAATCCAGAGGGCGACGTCACCCTGGTTGAGTTCTTCGACTATAATTGCGGCTACTGCCGGGCCGCGGTGCCAGACATGGCCACCCTGTTGGCCGAAGATCCCGATCTCAGGATTGTCCTCAAGGAATTCCCAATCCTTTCCAACGAATCCATCGATGCCGCGCGAATCGGTGTGCTGGTTGGCGAAAGCGGCGCAGACTACTGGGCCTTTCATGCCGCCCTTTTCACAGGCAGAGGCAAGGTCGACAAATCCGTGGCCCTGGCGGCAGCACAGGAGCTCGGACTGTCGCCCGTTGAACTCGAACTGCAGATGAACGAGCCACGCGTCGCTCAAACCATCCAGTCCTCCTATGAAATTGCCCAGGCCCTCGGGATTACCGGCACACCAACCTATATCATCGGCAATGAGATTATTCCCGGTGCTATCGGAACCGATGAACTTCGCGCCCGGATCGCGAATATGCGCGCATGCGGCAAAAGACAATGCAGTTGAAGAAGAGCTCCTGGAAGACTGCCTGGCGGTCCATGACCACGCGCTCACTAGCCTTTTCGGTGCATTTCGTGTAACCGCCCTTGCGCTGGCCGAAAGGGCCGGTGCACAAGGCATGGATCATGGCAAAACGCGTTCTCGTCCTCAATGGCCCGAACCTTAATCTGCTCGGAACCCGCGAGCCGGGCACCTATGGTGCTGAAACGCTCCATGATGTGGAAATGCTTTGCCAGCAAGCCGCCGAAGAACTCGGACTGAACCTGGACTTCCGGCAATCCAACTATGAAGGCGAGCTGGTAACCTGGATTCAGGATGCCCGTAAGACGGCAGACGGCATTCTGATCAATCCTGCCGCATATTCGCACACTTCTATCGCCATACACGACGCTCTGAGGGCCGTGAACCTGCCGGTAGCCGAAGTGCATCTGACCAATATCCATCAACGCGAAGCCTTTCGGCACCACTCCTATGTGTCATCGGTGGCGTTTGGCGTCATTTGCGGCATGGGCACGCTTGGATATAGACTGGCCCTCATGGCCTTGGCCGACAAACTCAAATAACGCTTCAAGACGAGAAGCCGGGAGACCGACAGAATGACCAAGTCATCGGTGGATCAGGACCTGATCCGCGCCATCGCCGAATTGCTCAACAAGGAAGACCTTGCCGAGATCGAAATTGAGCAGGAAGATCTGAGGGTTCGCGTCACCCGCTCTTACCCCAGCGAGGCGCCCACCTATGCGCCCGCACCCATGCAGTACATGGCGCCGCCCAGCGCGCCAGCTGGTCAGCCGGCGCCGAGCGCACCCTCCGGCTCAGTGCCTGCCGCTGCGCCCGCTGCTGCAGAGGACCTCGCATCCAATCCAGGGACCTTGACTTCACCGATGGTTGGCACGGCTTATCGTTCTCCCGAACCCGGGAAGCCACCTTTTGTGGACGTCGGCACCAAGGTATCCGAGGGTCAGACGATCCTGATCATCGAAGCGATGAAGACCATGAACCAGATTCCGGCGCATCGCTCGGGCACCATCACGCGCATTCTCGTGGACGATGCCCAGCCGGTAGAATATGGCGAGCCGCTCGTCGTCATCGAGTAAGGGGGCGACCATGTTCCACAAGGTTCTGATCGCCAATCGCGGCGAAATCGCCCTGCGCATCCTGCGCGCCTGCAAGGAAATGGGCATCCAGACCGTTGCTGTCCATTCAACTGCCGACGCCAATGCCATGCATGTGCGCCTGGCCGACGAGAGCGTCTGCATCGGTCCCAATGCCGCCAAGGACAGCTATCTCAATATCCCGTCAATCATGGCCGCCTGCGAAATCACGGGCGCCGACGCGGTTCACCCGGGTTACGGCTTTCTTTCCGAGAACGCCCGCTTCGCCAAGATCCTGACTGAGCATAATGTGACCTTCATTGGTCCCTCGGCACACCACATCGAGATCATGGGCGACAAGATCACAGCGAAAAAAACCGCTGTTGAACTGGGCATACCTGTCGTTCCCGGCTCCGACGGTGCAGTGGAGACTGAAGAAGACGCCAAACGCACCGCCAAAGAGATCGGCTACCCGGTCCTGATTAAGGCTACCGCTGGCGGTGGTGGTCGCGGAATGAAGGTTGCGAAGACTGAGAAGGACCTGATCGAGGCCTGGTCTACAGCGCGCACCGAAGCCAAGGCCGCTTTCGGCAACGCGTCGGTCTATATGGAAAAATACCTCGGCAAGCCGCGCCATATCGAAGTGCAAGTGCTTGGCGATGGCCAAGGCAATGCGGTTCATCTCGGTGTGCGTGATTGCTCCTTGCAGCGCCGCCACCAGAAGGTTTGGGAAGAGGCCGGCGGCCCGACGATCAAACCAGAGGAGCGCGATGAGATTGGCGAGATCTGCGCCGCCGCCATGCGCAAACTCAAATACTCCGGCGCCGGCACGATCGAGTTTCTGTACGAGAACGGCGAGTTCTATTTCATTGAAATGAACACCCGTCTCCAGGTGGAGCACCCCGTCACCGAGCGCATCACCGGCATCGACATCGTCTATGAGCAAATCAAGGTCGCCTCGGGCGAAAAGCTCTCGATGACGCAGGATCAGGTGCAGTTTTATGGCCACGCCATCGAAGTGCGCATCAATGCCGAGGACCCGCAGACCTTTGCGCCCTCGCCTGGCACCATCACCTTCTACCATCCCGCTGGCGGTGTCGGCGTGCGCGTCGATTCGGCGGTCTATCAGGGCTACAAGATCCCGCCCTATTACGACTCGTTGATCGGCAAGCTGATTGTCTATGGCCGCACACGCGAGGAATGCCTCAAGCGCCTCAGCCGTGCGGTGGACGAATTTGTGGTGGATGGCGTCAAGACCACCCTCCCCTTGTTCCAGCGCCTCATCAGGGAACCGGACATCCTGGCCGGGAACTACGACATTCACTGGCTGGAAAAATTTCTGGCAGCTAACAAGACCTGAGCTTGAGGGGCGCGTGAGCGCCCCTTATCTTTGCGACATGGCACGCCAAACCGATCCCTTTTCCGTCGAAATCACCCCGGAACTGATCATCCGCGCCTATCGTGCGGGTATTTTCCCCATGGCGGAAGACGCAACGGACAATGACCTCTTCTGGGTCAGTCCGGACATGCGTGGGATTATTCCGCTGGACCACTTTCATGCCAGCAAGAGCCTGCGCAAAGCGATGCGCAAGTCAGGTTGGACCATATCGGTCGATACAGACTGGGACGGAATCATCGAAGGATGCGCCACAGTTGGCCAGGATCGTCAGTCCACCTGGATCAATGGCACGATCCGATCCGTCTATGGAGAGCTTTTCCGGCGCGGCATTGCCCACACGGTCGAAGTCTGGGATGACGGCGACCTGATTGGCGGTCTGTATGGTCTGGCAATCGGTGGGGCTTTTTTCGGGGAGTCCATGTTCCATCGACGCACCGATGCCTCCAAGATGGCGATGGCGCATTTGGTCGACCGCCTCAATGCCGGCGGCTATGAACTGCTCGACACACAATTCCTGACCGACCATCTTGCCTCGCTCGGTGGCATAGAAATTCCCCGTACAGAATATGAAGACCGTTTGAGCCTGGCTCTGCTAAGCGAAGGCAATTGGCACGCCTGGACCACCGATGAAACCTGACAATCTCCCTGAAAGCCTTTCGCCGCTACGCGACCTCGACTGGTCTCCCATCAATATCGGACAATCGGCCGCATCGGTCTGGCGGATCGCCCTAGGCGATGGCACCTCGGTCTTCCTCAAATCCGAGCCATTGCATGTCCATGCCGAACTGCCGGGTGAGATAGAACGCCTGAACTGGCTCACTCGCATGGGCTTCAAGGCTCCCCGCGTCATCGACGCCGAGCAGGGCGCAGAGGACCTGTGGTTGTTGATGAGCGCCGTTCCGGGACGGGACCTGACGCATTTTCTCGACCAACCGGACACCTTCATCCGGGCTTACGCACAGGGCCTCAAGCGCCTCCACGCGCTCGACACCACCACCTGCCCCTTCGACCACGGCATCGACGCGCGCTTGGCCAAGGCAGAAGACCGGATGGAGGCCGGCCTGGTAGACGAAACCGATTTCGATGATGAGCGCTCGGGCTGGACGGCCCGGCAGCTGCTGGACTGGCTCAAGACCAACCGACCTCAATCCGAGCAGCAGATCGTTACCCACGGCGATGCCTCGACGCCCAACATCCTAGCGTTGGACGGCCGGTTTTCGGGCCTTGTAGATTGCGGCCGAATGGGACTTGCTGACGTCTGGCAAGATCTCGCCCTCGCCTGCCGAAGCATCATCTTCAACATCGGCGAAGAGCACGTCGCCCCGTTTCTACTGGCCTATGGTGCAGAATGGGACGAGACGCGGTATCGCTACTACTGCACCCTTGACGAGATGTTCTGAACCCTAATCTTTCAGTTTGAACGCAAGCGTCGTCACCCATTCGTCCATGTTCGGAACCTCGGCAGGATCACTCTCATAGAGCTCAAGACGACAGGCAAAATAGTCGTCCTCACCGTCGGTATGCTGATCGAACGGCTGTTGGGTCAGGCGCGACCAACCAATCAACACACCCGTCACAGTTTCGAGCTTGTCGGGATGACCATGCCATGTCACGCCCATGAACCGCCCTCCCGGCAGGCTGCCGACCTTTACCGCACCCTCCGCCGGGCCGGCGCCTTCCACGGCAATCCCCGCTTCGACATCGAGCGTTTCCGTCATATTGATCCGCCGGTAATTGTAGAACGCCGCCCCGACTGGCCTCAGGCCATGCTTCTCGATATAGGCAAATACCTGCGGGAACCCTTCATTGGCAGGCTTCTGCATCTGCTGCATGGTCACAGTGAATGGCACATAGACATAAGTCTGCGCGGGCCGCTCGGTAATTTGAGGCAAGGTCATCATGGGTGTTCTCCTTTGTAGCGTAGAGTGTCTGACTTCTCGACGAGAGAAGCCTTCCGACTTGAACACCCAGGAGAAAAATTACCGCTGATCAGGCGGCGGCACGTTGGTGGAGGTCTTGCACTCGATCAGCCAAACGTCATAGACGGCATGATCTACAGCATTGAGTGCCGGACTGTCGGCGAACATCCAGCCGGTGAAAATGCGTTCACCTGAGCCGTCCAGGCTCATCTGGTTGACTTCGAGAAAGGCAGATGTGCGTTGCAGGGTATCGCTACTGGGCCGGTCGTAGCAAGCCCGCGGCGTAAGCTCGAGCGCGCCGAAAAGCACCGTCTCATCTATATAGACATCAAAGCGGGTAATGCGCCCGGTAATCTTGTCGAGGCCGGCAAACGTCGCCACAGGATTGGCCACCGGCTGGGCCTGCACCATTGGCACAAAGGCAACGAAGGCCGCTGCCAACAGCGGCCAAAGCACATGTTTTGTAGATTGCCGCAAGCCCGGCACCCTTATTCGGGCGACCAGGCCTGATAGTCACCGGTGACGCGCGGACGTTCGCCTTTATTGAGCAGGCTGCCATCGGGGCGGTAAGCCGCGGCAGTACCGGTGAGATTGGGCTGGTGTGGTTTTTCCCAGGCGCGCGGCTCATATTTGGCATTGCTGGGCACAACATCAGACCTATGGTGCATCCACCCGTGCCAGCCCGGCGGAATGGCAGAAGCATCGGCAAAGCCGCCGGCGTAGGTTACGTAGCGTCGATTGGCTTTACGATCCTGATAGTAGCGATTGCCGAATTCGTCCGAGCCGACATAGTCGCCAAAACGGCGGATCCACAGACGCGTACCCCAGGTGTTACCACCCCACCACGAAAAGATTTCGGTCAGAAACTGCTTGATACCGGATTGGGCCAATTTTCGATTCCGTATATGTGGCGTCGATTTTTGCGCCGGTTTAGCATGGCTCGCCGGGTGAGCCTAGCGTTTCTTGGCTGAGTTCGAACCGTCCGGATGTTAGCAGTGGCCAGTTCTGCCCGACCACATCGACCTGAAAGCCTTCGTCGCTTCCTGCGGCTCTACTACGCCTATGCCTTCCTTTTCGATTTCATCTTGGCATACGCCTTCTACACGGCGCTGTTTGGGCTCGAAGGGCTCTCGCTGAGCGAAATCGGACTTTTGCTGGCTTTCTGGTCGGCATCGGCCATTGTGCTCGAAATGCCCTCTGGAGCCTTGTCTGACCACTATGACCGGCGCTGGCTTTTGGTCGTCGCACCGCTGCTCAAGTCCCTGACCTTCCTGTTCTGGATCTGTGCCGCAGGCAATTTCTGGTTCTATGCCGCGGGCTTTTTCTTCTGGAGTCTCGCCCAGGCGCTGCAATCGGGCTCGCGCGAGGCCCTGCTTTATGAGCGCATGGATCGAGAGGGCCTGAGCGCGGAGTTTGACAAGGTACTAGGTCGCGACAACGCCGCCGAGGAGTTCGGCATTGGGCTGGGGGCGCTGTTGGGCGGCTTCGTCGCCTATTTCAGCTTCGACTGGGGCCTCTGGCTATCAATTCCACCTCTGCTGCTGGCGTCACTGATTGCGTTCTGGCTGCACGATACCCGCCGCGGGCCGGCAGAAGCCGGCTCGGACGAGTCGCCAATGGGATATCTCTCGCACTTCGCTGATGCAGTCGGCGAGTTTCGCCGCCATGCCAGTCTGCGCTTTGTAACCACCTATATTGCTGTCGGGCTTGTCGTCTTCGAACTCATCGAAGAATTCGACCAGCTCTACTTTCTCGCCGTCAACCTGCCGGTCTGGGCCTGGGGTATTGCCGGCGCCAGCATTGAGTTCTTCTATGCCATGTCCAGTATCCATGCGCACCGCCTGTCCGGCCGTCCCTGGCTCGCATGGCTGCTGCCGCTTCTGGGCGGCGGCCTTCTGGTTATGGCGTCCTTTGGCACAACCCCGTGGTTTGTGCTCCTGCTTTGCCTTGCCTATGTCTTGATGGCGCCATTGGGCATTCTCGCAGAAGCGCGATTCCATCGCGTAATGGAAGGCAGGAGCCGCGCCACCACCACCTCGGCCCTGGTGATGGCGGAAAACGTATCTGGCATTGTCGGTACCCTGGCCTTTGGCTTTCTTGCCGAACGCGTCGGCATACTGCCGGCATACGGTTGGGCAGGCCTTGTAATGGCGCCATTGGCAATCTGGGTGGCGCTTGGCCAACGGCGTGGTTTTCGGGCAATCGACTGAAGATAGATACCAGCCTGCCCCGCATTACCGCCCCAGCAACAGGTCTCGGGCTTCATTAATTTTGGCCGCCAGGAATTCCGATCCGCCTCGGTCCGGGTGTACACCCTTCATCAATTCGCGATGGGCGGCCTTGATTTCCTCGTCGCTCGCGCCAGGCTCGAGGCCCAGTACGGCATAGGCCTCCGCGACCGGATCGCGCGCCGCGCCATTGCTGCCCCGGTCTGTCGGACCGCCCGAATCCTGCGCGGCGAAGTGTTCCCGCCAGCCCGCGCGATTGGTGTCGAGCCAGCTTTCAAGCAGATTTACGCTTTCCGCATCATGCCCGATCTCTTCAATCAACGCTCGTGTCTCTGTTTCACCCAGATCCATCAGATCCCACCCGGCGAACTGGCCGTCCAGCACGCGGCCACCCAGTTCGCCAGTATCGTGATCGAGTTCCATGGCGAGATAGCGACTACGCACCTTGGACACATTGGAGGGGCCGGATCCGATACTGTCAAATGAGAACTGGCCCAGCCGCCCACGCAGCAGCACGGATGCTGCGACCGCACCCAGGATCATGGCAATGTCGATGCGCCGAAACAGCAGGGCCGCAGCAGCGATAGCTGCGGCTCCTCCGCCCACGATCCAACGCAGACCGCGCATGACAATGCGACGGTCAAGATTGCGTAGCGCATAGCCCAACCAAAGAATGCCAATTAGACCGAGAGCGCCCAGAAAAACCCAGCTCATCGCTTCTCGATTTGGGTAAGAAGAGCTCGCGCCGCGCCACTCGATTGCAGTTTGAGATGTTCTCGTCCGCCGCTGGCGTACGCCGCCACGGCTTTGAGCAGGTCGGCCAATTGCTGCGGCGCAGAGCTGTCGAACCGCGCATAGGCGCCCTTGGAGAGACGCGCGAACTCCCGGAATGCCGCCTCGACCCGGCTGTCATGGCCCTCCTGAAAGACAAAGAGCGGTAGACCCATTACACCGAGTTCCCCCGCCTTGGCACACAACGCATCGACATTTTCCTCAATGGCATCGCCAACATAGATCGCCGCATTGATACGTCGTCGCTTGTGCTCGTCTCTCGCGTGCGAGAAAACTCGCCCGATCTGCGTATTGCCCCCCTGGCAGGAAATGGTGCTCATCAGCCGGGCCAATCCATGGGGGTCGAGCACCCATTTGGAGGCACGGCACTCGCCTAGTCCGCGGAAATAGATCAATTGCACCTGCAGGTGCGCATCCTTGGGAATGGCGTCGAACATGCCCGCTTGCAACGACATGGCCATGTCCCAGGTCGGCTGCCGGCTCATGGTAGCGTCCATGCCGAACAGCAGGCGCCCATCCTCAGCGGCATTTGGGCGGGCCATAAGCCCCACCTTCCGCACAAATGCGGACACCTCGTCCCGGACTTCTCCCTTGGGCACAACCGCATCGGCGCGGCGAGCCGGATTCTTTTCGCTCATGAGTTGAATATGTGACCCCAAGGTCGGCTGGGCAAGGCGGGGCACGGAACGAGCGATAAATTTCGCTTGTCTGCGTCGAACTGCTGGCGCTCCATCCGTCGTGCAGGTGAATTCCTGCAAGGAGGGACAATCCAAATGGATCGACACTATGGTTGGGTGATCGTGGCCGCCGGTGCGGTGATCACCTGTCTGGCAATGGGCGCGATGTTCGCCCTGCCCGTCTATCTCCAACCCATGGCCGATGAAACCGGCTGGACCAGGGCCGGCATATCCGGCGCAATGACGGTGGGGTTTATCGTCATGGGCGTTGCCGGCTTCTTCTGGGGTACTCTAACCGATCGCATTGGTGCACGACCAGTCATTCTGACCGCAGCTGCGTTGCTTGGCTTGGGTCTTTTCGCAGCCAGTCACGCCGCGGACCTGCTCGTTTTCCAGATCGCCTATGGCGGTTTGGTTGGCGCGTCGGGAGGTGCATTCTTTGCGCCTCTGATTGCGACCACGCTTGGCTGGTTCGACAAGCACCGCAGTCTGGCAGTTTCTCTGGTGTCGCTGGGTGCCGGCGTTGCGCCCATGACCATGACACCACTGGCCACGGTCTTGATCGAGAATTTCGGTTGGCGTGACGCTATGATGATGACCGCGATCGTGGCCACGACCTTCATCGTGCCTGCCGCGTTCCTTATCCGCCGGGCGCCGGAGGTCCTGGCAGAGGCTCCGACGCCCGCCAGCGACGTAGTGCCGGCTCCAAAGCCCCCCACGGGCATCGGCGCCATCCTGCGCACTCCGCAATTCATTGTGCTGGCCGCTGTCTTCTTCCTCTGCTGTGGCGCCCATTCAGGCCCCATCTTCCATACCGTCAGCTATGCCATGTTGTGTGGAGCCTCTGCCTTGGCGGCAGCCAGCATCTATAGCGTGGAGGGCTTCGCTGGCCTCTTTGGCCGCGTGATCTTCGGCATGCTGGCCGACCGTATCGGGGTCAAGCGGGTCATCATCGGCGGCCTGCTGCTGCAGGCCGCCGGGATCTACGCATATATCTATGTTAGCGAGCTTACCCACTTTTACTTGCTCGCCGTTTTACTGGGCCTCGTTTATGGCGGCGTGATGCCGCTCTATTCCGTGCTGGCGCGGGACTATTTCGGCCCCAAAGTCATGGGCACGGTGCTAGGCGGCATCACCATGACGTCGGCCATAGGCATGGCGTTCGGTCCAGTCGGGGGTGGCTACCTTTACGATACTTTCGGCGACTATCACTGGTTGTATGTCGCTTCGGCCGCCATCGGTCTTGCAGCAGCCATGCTGGCCTTGGCTTTCCCGCCGAAAACTGAGGAGACAGCGCCCAAGGATGCTGTCCCCGCCTAGTTCCGTTAGCATCGATCAGGCGGGGCTGACGACTTCAGCCCCGCCACCTTCACCGTCGTCGTCCTTGCCTTTGGCGTAGGCAGCCGACAGATCCCGGTAATAGCGGGAGTTGAACGCCAATATGGTCACCACAAGGCCGATCATTCCGGCAATCGTGAAAACGAGGGCCATGCCGCGGTCAGGCCCCGTTCCGAACCAACCACCGATCGTCTCGGCCCCGGCCCCATCCGTCATGAACGGAATGACTGCGAACTGCGTGATGGGCCCGATGAGGAAGGCAGTCAGCGGCGAAGCAGATTGCTCTACCGACTGGGCAAAGCCGAATACACGGCCCTGCCGCTCCAAAGGCACCACTTTTTGCAGCGTCGTATGTTCAGCCGCCTCCGCATAGGGACCAAGCAACATCCACACAAAACATCCGGCCGCCAGCAACCAGAACGAAGATTGGATAGTGAAGATACAGCACACCGACCAGGTGATGGCATTCACCACCAGCAAGGTCCGCAGCGGATTCTTCCCTAACCCTGTCTTGGAGATGATGATGCCTGAAAGGATAAAGGCTGTGGACAACACGCCAAACGTCAGACCCCAGATTTCCACCGGCACGAGCGATAATCCATAGGCGTCCAGCAACGCCATGAAGATGCCACCGAGGAAATTGTTGAAACAAGCAAAGAAAATCAAAGCGAACAGACCGGGGACTGCTGCAACCACGCGAATTGTCCCGGCAATATCCACCCGCTTGGGCTCCTCGGGTACATCGGGGCTTGGCACCACCCGCCCCTCGTCGATCTGTACAAGGCTCAGATGGCCAAACACTAGAGCAGTCGCGACAAGCGCCATCACCATCACACCGAACATGCCGGTATAGGCAACAAGGAACCCCGATATCACTGAGGTAGTCAGGAACCCAATACCCGTCACCATACCCACGAGCCCGTTTGCCTTGTCGCGTTGATCTTCCGCAATAAGGATGGTGACAAGGGTTGGCAGCGCGATCGACCGGATGTTGCCGGCGATCACGCCGAGCATCACCAACAGCACGAAACCCCAGAGATACCAGCCATAGGGGTCCTGGAAGGCCCCTTCGGGCTCCAGCAGCAGCGTCACCAGGGCAAGCATGTAGAACAGGGCTGACGCCACGCTCGACGCGAGCATGGCATGCTTCTTGGCATTGTGATCGACAATCGAGCCGAACCAGAAACCGAAGCCGGCGGTGAAAACCAGATAGAACCCGGCGATCATGCCGGTTGCGAAGACCGAGTGGGTCTCTAGAAACACCCAGAAGGTGATGGCAAACCATACCGTGAAGTTGGTGATATTGGCGACGAGATTGTTCGCCAGTATCTGGTGAAATGGCTTCATGACGTGCGTCCAATGCTTTTGGCCAAGGGGACATTACGGGGACCGAACCCCGCCCTCAACGAATAAAGGAAAGAGATGACATCGCCTGTCAGCGGTGTTGATCGATCGACGGATGACTGCGGGCCGATTCGACACCCCGCGACCTTAGATCACCTGAGCCAGTTCCCATACATGTCCGTCCACATCGGCAAAGGCCGCTGTGCGCCGACCCCAGGCCCGGTCAATCGGGCCGTTGAGCAATTCAACCCCAAGACCCGTCAGCCGAGTGCACTCGGCATCGACATTATCAACCCTGATGGTGAGCAACATGCGTGCACCCTCACCGCCCACCGCCAGCGGCGCGACTAGTTCAGGGGCCTGATCCAACTGCAGCAGGTTGATCATCACGCCGGAAAAGCCAAACACTGCAGAGACATCGTCGAAATAAATCTTATCGACCTTGAAGACAGTCTCGTAGAACGCCCGGGCTGCCGCAATGTCGCCCACGAACAGCGTTACGACCTCGAATTCCTTCAAACTCATACCAATTCTCCTGTCTGCTTTCAGATCGACGATCAAAGACACCAGAAATTGACAGCGCGACCCATCCTGGCAGTTCTGTCCCGACCCGGCTCTTGGCCCAGCCTGTTTACCGGCGGTAAATCATAAGCGCGCACCCTTCCCTCGCTCTATCCATTCAGGAGTGCCGAGATGCATGAGGATATCCAACGTCGCGCCTATCAAATGTGGGAGGCCGACGGTCGTCCCGAGGGTCAGGATCAGGCCTATTGGTTCAAGGCTGTTTCGGAAATCACAGCCGAGGCGGCCAAGACAATCAAGTCACCTCGAAAGCGCGCGCCCCGGGCAACAAAGGCCAGGAAAGCCGCGTGACACCTCCGGGATCTGCGGCCGCTGCGTATAGCGTTGCCGCGGTCATCCTGGATAAGTTCTAACGCGGTACAGGAACTGGCTTGGCGAATGCGCTCGCCATGCTAGATTTCCTACCATGACGATCCTCTATCTCATGGCAGCCGAGCCGGAATTCGGCCCATACCTGCGCGCGCGCATCAAGCCTCATATGATCGGCATCGGTCCGGTAGAAGCGGCGGTGAACACCACGCGCATTCTGGCATCTATGGCCGGGGACCTGCCCACGCTGATTGTTTCATTGGGGTCAGCCGGTTCGCGCCAGCTGCAGCAATGCGCGGTCTACCAGGCAATCTCGGTGTCCTACCGCGATATGGACGCCTCGGCGCTTGGCTTTCCTAAGGGCGTAACGCCGCTCACAGACATGCCGGCCACGCTGCCACTCGAACCCGCCCTGCCTGGGCTCACTCCGGCCACGCTATCGACAGGTGCAAACGTCGTCTCTGGCGCGGCTTACGATACTTTGCTTGAGGACATGGTGGACATGGAGACCTTCGCCATTCTGCGCGCCTGTCAATCCTTTGGAGTGCCCCTGCTCGCTCTGCGCGGCATCTCCGATGGCAAGGCTGAAGTCACCAAAATGGCAGACTGGACTCAGTATCTGCATATTATCGATCAACGCCTTGCGGAAGCCGTAGACGTAATCGAGGCACATTACGCCCTTCCGGCGTAGCCCTACTTGCCGCCCCGCTTCTTGTCGCGACGAGACCTTTGCCAATTGGTCCACCAGCGGCTGCCCCGCAGTACAGCCGTATTTACCGGTCCCTGCAGAAATATCAGGTCGACGGCAAGCAGCAACAGCCCGAGCGGCAACATCCAGATACCGAGCACTGGCAAAAAGCTGAAAATGCCTCCGAGTACGAGCAGGATGCCAAGTGGAACTCGGACCCAGCGTGCTCCCGGCCGCCGCAGTCTTGCCAGCCATGCAGCTGCCAAGCCCGGAATCCGTCTTTCCAGACGGTCAAACAACCGGTTCAGCCGATCTGTGCTCTTGCTCATGCGGGTCCCTTCCATCTTCTCTAGATGGCGCTGGCGTCAGGTAGTTCAAGGGCATGGAACTACGCCGACATTCTAACCGTTGATCGCCAAACACGGAGCAAACCATGTCCTTGGAGACCTTGCTGACCCAACTCGGATTGCAGCGGCACGATCCAAATAGACTGGAATCGCAATTGCAGGCTATGCGTCGCGACGTCCAGCGTCTTAGCCACTTGATCGACAGTCAGACTGGTCACTGGAGTGACCAAGCACAGAATCTCGGCCAAATGGCCGCCTATCATAGCAGCGAGATCGCCCATGCCGCCGGCAGACAGGCTTTGCGAGGGGCCGAGATGGTTCGCCGCGATCCGCTGCCGGCCATTGCGCTTTTCGGTACAGCACTGCTACTGGCTCGACTTCTGAAAAAAGGGTAATCGCCGGTTAACCCTCTCAATCAGCTTTTCCTTAAGCCTGTGCGCGCATTTTCGGGACAAGCGGCCTTTTGGCCACGTCCCGGGATCCCCTCATGCGCCATTCAATTCAGCCCATACTTCGCCTTGCCGCTGCGGCCATCGCCGGCCTGAGCTTGGCCGGTTGCAGTTTCATGGGCCTCAATTTCGGCATGGCCCAATTGAGTGAGAAAGAATGCATGATGCGCGCCATGTATTTCGAGTCCAACCGCTCCAGCGCCGAAGGCATGCTGGCCGTCGGCACAGTCGTGATGAATCGCCTGCACGACACGCGCTACCCCAAATCGGTCTGCGGTGTTGTTGGACAGAAGAACCAGTTTGCACAAGGCGTTCTGACCCGACCTATGACCGATAGTGGAGCAGTTCTCGCGTCGCAGGTCGCTGACCAAGTTCTCGCTGGTGCCCGCCACCCAGGGGTACAGAATGCGCAGCACTTCCATACAGCAGGGCTCCGCTTCCCCTACAACAATATGTTCTACGTGCTGGAAGCCGGCGGAAACGAGTTTTACGAAAAGCGCAGCCTTCGCTAGACCTGAGCGCCTCCCGCAATCTGGCAACAGTATTGAAGGAGGGAAATGCGCTAGAAGTCACCACCAATATCAAATCCACCCCAGTCGTCACCACCGTCAAAACCTTCGTCTGCCAATGGATCCTCGGGTTCCACTGGCGCCTCCGTAGCAATGGCCGGGCCACTGAACACGCTGGCAATGGCCGAACCCAGCAGTAAACCACCAGTCACCCCCAGAGCTGTTTGCGCGGCTCCTGCCAGAAACCCGCCACCGGCCGGCCGGTCCCAAGGCCCGCGTGGCCGCTGTTCCGGCGCATGCTGGGCGCGTCGTCCCGAAGCATCATCACCAAAGATGCTCCCCAGAAACCCGGATCCGCCGTTCTTCGCATCCGATTCCAGTGCTTCGATGCGGGCTTGTTGCTCACGCAGCGCGGCTTCCTGCACAATGATTGTCTGTGCCATATAGTAGGCCGCAGCTGGATGTTCCCGCAGCCGCTGGTGGATCAGTGCTTCAGCATCCACATCGCGCGGCCCGCTATTGCGCTCCACCCGGCGCAACCGCTCAAACAAATCCTCAATGGCACGTTCGTCTTCATCTCGCAGCATGGCACTCTCCCAATCTGTCCGGCTCAGAGATGGGAAGTCTGCTTAGCTCTCACAAGGTCACCGTCTGGTCTGGCGCAAGACGTAGCCAATGACTACGGCCATGGCATCATAAAGCTCGATGGGTATGCTCTCGTCCAGCTCCACCCCGCTCAAGGCCTCTGCCAAAACCGGATTGGTCTCGATCACCACGCCATTTTCTTCCGCCAGTGCTACGATCCTGTCAGCTAGCAGGCCACGCCCCTTGGCCACCACCCGCGGTGCTTCTTTGGAACCCTCCTCATAGTGCAACGCCACTGCCAGTGACCGGGCCTTGGCATCATCATCGTCACTCATCGCGTCGCGTCCAGATTCTGCCCGTAAGGTTGGGCCTGTATTGTCTTGGGTGCCGGCATGGGCGCTCCGGTCCGTATCACCACCGCGCCCGGCTTCAGCCCGACCCCGCTCAGGGCTTCTTTCAACCCTTCGGCGTCCTCTGCCAGCATCGCCGTTGTCTCGGCCCGCTCGGCCCAGAGCAGCACACCCGCAGTGTTGGCCCGCAAAGAAATCTGCGCGCCAATTTCCCCCGCATCCGATAAATTGATGGCGAAGCGAATTTGCCAGCCGCGATCCTCGGGGCGGTCCCCTTCGCTTTCGGGATCCTTGTGTATCTGCATTTGCAGTAGATGCTGCTGCCCCGCCACGATCACCGGCAAGTCGAGGCTCCATTGGGCATCCTGCCGGGACGCATGTGGCTCCGGGATCGACGCGCTTTGGTGCAGGCGCAAGCGCGATAAAGCGGCGTCGGTCCGCTCCAGCAGGGTATTGCCAACCTCCAGGACATCGTCAGGCAATGAGGGTGTCCCGCCATCGCTGGCCCTGGCACGGGGCAACAGCCCGCGCAATGGCGGCGCAACGCTTGCGACCTGGGCAACCGGCGCCTGCTGGCCCAGCCATGCGCCGAGGCTCTGTCGCAATCCCAGCAGGGCCGATTTGGCATCCCCAGCGGCCTGAGCACCTTGGCCGGCGGCCAGCATGGCCTCCTGGAAAATTCCCGACTTCTGCACGGCCGTCTTGAGGGCTGTGCCAGTGATCTGTTGACCGTCCAGCGTTAGACGCCCAGCAAGCACTTGCTGCGCTGCTTTGGCCACCGGTTCGGGCAACACGAAATTGCTCACTGCGGTGGTTAGCGCGGTCGTGAGCCCGACCATGCTGTCCTGCCGCGGCAAGGCCTGCTGGACCATCTGCGCCAGCGCGGCTTGGGGGGTGCTGGCCGCCGGCACCTGCGCCGCCGTCTGTGGCAACTGTCCAGCTGTCGCAGTCGAGGCGCCCCCAAGGTTGGGCGGTGGCGCATGCTGACCAACTACGCTCACCGGCACGGTCTGTGCAACCGGCGGGAGAGCCGTGCTAGCCGACCCTGCCACGCTGAGAACAGGCGCGGCCTGCGCGACGGCGGGCGCCGCAACCGCATAGGGAATATCAACCCTTGGCATGGCGATCATTGGAGGACTAGCCGACACCCGCACCGGCGGCGCGGAAACTCCGATCTGTCCCGGCGGTGCGGGCGCCTGGGGCACTTTGACCGACGCCGCAGATGCCTTTGCAACCGCACTGCTGACGGCCGGAGCTTCCGCCGCCGCGGCCGCTGCCGGCGGAGGCGTCGGCGTGGGCTGAGCCCCGGTGGCAACAGTAGGAGGCACGATTGACGAAGCGCTAGCCGGCGACGTTGAGGCGCCCGCGCCGGGAGCCAAAACGGCGGCAGCATCGACCCGAGCGCCAGCCGGCGCCGGGGCGGATCCCGTGACGGGTGCTGGCACCGCCCCACTACTTTGCGACTGCGGGTTCCCGACCCCATATGGGCCCGGCGATGGAGCCGACTGTCCAGGGCGTGAAACTGGGGGCGCTGCCGCGGTGGACACTATTCCAGCTTGCGAAAACTGCGTCTGATTAGGTGACTGAACGGCAGGATCCACCGCAGAGGTCAGGACTGGAGTACCCCCCGACAAGGCAGCTGGCGACAGCTGCACTTGCGTTGCTGGCGTATTCTGGACCGGGACAGAGACGGGTACCTGTGCGCTCGCCGGCAATCGCACGGCCTCCAGCGTCAGCCGCAATTGACCATCCGCCTGCTGCACCGACAACGTAAGCGTCGCGCCCACCGGCTGGCTTTGCGGCAGATTGAGCGACACCACCTGCCGCCCGATCTGCACATGGGTGGTGCCGTTATTTGCCTGGGCCAGAACCCGGGCTTCCACGGTCTGTCCGGCAGCTTGGGCGAGCGCGCGAAGGCTGGCGCTGGCAAGCGCCAAAGAGATCGGCGGAAGCTGGGACGATACGCTCATCGGCCGGGCGACTCCGGCCACGACATGTGGCTCTCCGGAGTTTAACGCATTGCACGTTTAGCGCTACCCACCGCGCAGTCCATTGGTGAGTAAGCTATTGCGGCCGAATATCAGTATAGCTCTTGGTCTTGGGCTTGCCTCTGAAGGTCACCCAGAAGAAATTGAGCGTGTAGGTCCCCGCTGTGCGGAACACACCTTCCTTCTCCAACCGCCGACCCGACGTCTTCATCTTGAGCGCGTAGGTCCATTTGACCCCACCCACCTTGGAGAGCCGGACGGCAACGTCTGTATCTTCGCCGAAAAACTCGATGCTTCGGTCATATCCCCCCACGTCGGCCCATGCCTGTCGTTTGAAGACAAAATTGCCCCCCTGCACCACCGAGCCTACGCGCAACACGAAGCGGTTCAGCAGGTATATGAGATAAGTCAGGCCGTAGAACATGTTGATCAGAAAGCGATTAAACGGCGCCATGTCATAGTAGACATAAGGACCACTAAGACAGACCAGCTTGCTGTCCCTGCCGAACTCGCGCATCACCACGTCGAGCCAGCCTTCGGGCACAATGGTGTCGCTGTCGATATTGGCAACCAGTTCATAGCCTTCGCTGGCCGCAAAACCTGCATCGCGCGCATTCACCAAACCCTTTTTGGGTTCATCCACAACACGAACCCCCCCAAAACTGCGAGCGATTTCGCCCGTTCTGTCGGTCGAGGCATTATTGACAACGATCACGTCGGCGTCGGCACCGGAGCGTTTGATTTCCGCCAGCACCGACTCCAGGCATTTGCCGATCAGCGCCTCTTCATTGTAGGCGGGAATGACGAAGGCCAGCTTCATGGGGTCCCCTTGTCCGGCCTGTTGCCGGTTGTTGTTTGTGCTGCACATAGCGCGCCACGCTTCATGCGGCAACCAATCGCGCAATGCCCACCTCATTCGGCTGTCTGCAAACGCCCTGTTACGTCGAAACTTCAATACTGCTAGTATAGACTAGGGTCTGGGCGGTTCATGTCCCGTTCAGCGGCAATGTTGAATGGATATCGCCATGAACAGACTTGCAGTTTTCTTAGCCGTTTCCATGATCAGCCTGCCCGGTCTTGCCCTTGCTGCAGCTGAGGGCACGGCCGTAGGTGTTCGCCCAGATGCCCTTGCCCGCATCGGTGCGTCAGAACGCATTCTTGTCGTGGGAGCCGATGTGTCGGTCGGTGAGACCGTTGTCACGGGCCCATCCGGCACGGTTCAGCTGCTATTTGACGATCAGACCCGGCTCGTGGTCGGCCCGCGTAGCGCGCTGCAGATTGAAACTTACCTGCTGGCCGGTACTGGTGCGGACAAATTCGCCGTCAACGCCCTGGCGGGAACGTTCCGATTCATCTCCGGCAACAGCCCGAAATCCGCTTATTCCATCGACACGCCTACCGCCTCCATTGCCGTGCGCGGCACACGCTTTGATCTGACAGTCGGCGGTGGACAGAATTTTGTGATGCTCTTTGATGGCGCGCTGCGCCTTTGCCATGGCACGTCCTGCGTCGATCTCACGGATCGCTGCGACATAGGTGTGGCCGCAGGTGGCAACGCCGATCTCTTCACCTGGACCGATGCGGGGCGGAGCGGGGCAGTGTCCAATTTCCCGCTGCCCAACATCCAGTCCAGCTTTCTTTCGCAGTTCCGCGTGGCTGGCGCCCAGGCATGCCTGGCCTCACCCAGCCAATCACCTGCCGGCTCCCTGGTCACCGGACCGGAACCAGGGGAACGGCAAAACCAAAACCAGCCTTGTACCGATCCTCAGCTCTGTTGAGCTGAGGCTTGCAGAGGATGCCGGACTTGACCTTGAACTGAGCAGCAAATCGTCCTTTGTTGAGCGCCCCAGCCTGCGCCGACCAAAGTGAGCCACAGTGGCCTCCCCCAAGACCCCCACCTCAAAAGACAACAGCGACGATTCCGGCCTGGACCGGCTTCGTTCCAAACTGCGCTTGCTGTACCATGGGCAGTCGCCGAAGGCCCTGCGATTTCAAACCGTGATCCTGCTGGTCGATCTGGCGATCATCGCATTCTTCATTGCAACCCCATTGCTGCGCGAAAGCGAGACCTTCCTCTGGATTGACTATTCGATCGCCGCCATCCTGGCCACCGATCTGATAGCCCGCGGCCTTGCCTCCACCCACCCCCTGCGCTGGCTCAGGCAATTGCCAGTCATCATCGATATCTTCATCCTTATCACCCTGCTGGCACCGACCTGGCTGTTCAATCTGGGGTTCCTGCGCATTCTGCGCCTTTGGACTTTGTCGCGCACCAGCATGGTCTGGCGGCCGCTGGAAAAGCGTGGCCTGGGTGAGTATCGCGACACGATACAGGCGGTCATAAACCTGCTGGTCTTCATCTTCGTCGTGACCGGTTTCGTATATACCGCCTTTGCCCGCCGCGACTCCGGAATCGCCGGCTACGTCGATGCCCTCTACTTCACGGTCACCACGATGACGACCACGGGCTTTGGCGACATCGTGCTACCCGGCACCTTCGGCAAGCTGGTATCGATCGTGGTGATGATCATCGGTATTTCGCTCTTCGTCAGGCTCGCCCAACTGATCTTTCGCCCGGCCAAGGTGAACTTTCCCTGCCCGCAATGCGGTTTGCACAGGCACGAGCCAGATGCGGTGCACTGCAAGGCTTGCGGCCATTTGCTCAATATCCCCGATGAAGGTCAGGGCTGACGAAGCCTATTTGACCACTGGAAGCCGCACCCGAAAACAGGCACCTGGCAGTGGACCCGGCACCAGTTCCAGCGTGCCGTTCATGCGGGCAATGATCTGGCGGCTGATGGCGAGGCCCAGTCCGGCGCCCCCTTGGTCACCGCCGCCTTCGACGCCGCGCCAGAACTTTTCGAAAATCAACTTGCGGTCAGACTTCGAAATGCCTGGCCCATTGTCGGCCACGTCGACCACGAACTGCCCACCGCGTACGCTAGAGCTGATCCGCACGATGGGATCGTCAGCATCGTTGTATTTGACGGCATTGGAGATCAGGTTGATGAACACCTGGCACAGCCGATCACTGTCGCCGTCCACCATTGTAGTATGCGCTCGATCACCGAATTCGACCCTTATGCCCTTCTGGCGCAAAAGCGCGTCGCAAACAGCAATGGCACGATCCAGCGCCTCCTCGGCATCTACGGGTGTATTTTGCCAGCTTCGCTCGCCCCGCTCGAGCGCGCTGAGATCGAGAATTTCGTCGAGCAGCCGGGTCAGGCGCAGGCTTTCATTATGAATCGTCGAGATGAAGCGTTGCCGCTGTCCGTCATTGAGATCCCCGGGCTCCATCAATATTTCGGAGAAAGAGCGGATCGAGGTCATCGGCGTCCGCACCTCGTGGCTGACCTGGCTGAGGAACTCGTCCTTCTGGCTGTCCAGTTCCCGCAATTGCGCGTTGGCATCCTCAAGCTTCCGGGCCGTTAGCCGCAACTCTGCGGAAGTCTTCTCCAACTCCTGGGAATATTCGATGACCTGTTGGGTTTCGTCGGCCATCTGCATCATCTCTTCCAGCGACACGTCTCCACCGGCCACCACCTTGGCCAGCATGACATGTGCCGAAGCCGATCCAATCGAGCCTGCCAACTCCCTTTCCAGACGCGAAATGAACTCCGGCGTCGGCTCTAGCAGTGCCGGTTCAACGCCCCTTTCCTCGGCTGCAGCCTCGAACAGGGCCGCCGCACGCTTTTCCCCCAGAACCCGCTCTGCCACGAAGTAGAGGTCATTGGCGGTTGCAGATCCGGGCATGAATCCGCGATGGGCAAAGGGACGTCGGCGGAACACATCGACAAAGGCTGCCGCCTGAATGCGCTCCAGCGCCGACTGGCTGGAAAAGAGTGAACCCAGTACCAGAAAGACGCAATTGAGCAGCAGGCTCCAGAAGACCGAATGCACCAGCGGGTCGAGTCCATCGAGGCCGAACAAGTTCTCGGGACGCAGAAAACCAATGCCCCAGGGCCCGTGCAGCATCACGTCCGACACCCAAGGCAGCACGGTTTCAAAGCTCGGCAGGAACATTGTCCATGCCCAAACCACGAACCCCACAAAGATCCCGCTCGCAGCCCCGCGTTGCGCCGCCTCTCGCCAATAGAGCCCCGCCAGGATTGCCGGCAGAAACTGCGCCACACCAGCAAAGGAAATCAGCCCAATCGGCGCCAGCGCGTCGTCACCAGTGAGCGAGAAGTAAAGAAAACCGAGCGTGAGTATGACGGCGATCGACACCCGCCGGCTCAGTAGCAAGAGCCGGCGCACGCCCTGTCCATCGCCCTGTCCGACATTGGATGAGCGCAGAATGATCGGCATGATGATGTGGTTTGAAACCATGATCGACAAGGCGATCGAGGCCACGATGATCATTGAAGTTGCAGATGAGAAACCGCCGATAAACGCTAGCAACGCAATACCTGACTGCCCCTCGGAAAGGGGCAATGTCAGCACGAACATGTCCGGATTGGCCCCGGCAGGCATCACGGTCATGCCATATAGCGCGATCGGCAGCGTGAAGACGCTCATTAGCAGCAGATAGGCCGGAAAGGCCCAGCCGGCGACGCGTAGGTGATCCTCGTTGGCGTTTTCCACCACGGTGATCTGGAACTGCCGCGGCAGACAGATGATCGCGGCCGCCGACAGAACCGTCATGGCGACCCAGCGGGGCCCGAACGGATCGTCCTCGAATATGGCGATCCCGGCCGCCTCGGCGCCACGATAGACACCCTCAAATCCGCCCCCAAGTCCGAAGGTCACAAAGACCCCGACAGCCAGCAGGGCTGCCAGTTTGACCACAGCTTCGAAAGCAATGGCGGCAACCACGCCATGATGCTGTTCCTTGGCATCGACATTGCGTGTACCGAACAGGATGGTGAACAGGGCCATTCCCGCTGCTATGCCGAATGCCAGCGCCCCATCGTCAACGCCGACCAGACTGCCACGCGCGCCTTCGGCCGATTCCGCCACAACCTGGATCGAGGCGGTAATCGCCTTGAGCTGCAGCGCGATATAGGGAGTTATGCCAACCACGGCGATCAGCGTCACGAGCACGGCCAGCCGGCTCGACTTGCCATAGCGCGAAGAAAGCAAGTCGGCGATCGAGGTGATTGCCTGCATTCGCCCGATGCGGACCAATTTGCGCAACACGAACCACCAGCCGACAAAGACGATGGTTGGCCCGAGATAGATGGTCAGGAATTCCAGCCCGCCACGTGCCGCGTTGCCCACGGCCCCATAGAAGGTCCAGCTTGTACAATAGACAGAGATGGAGAGCGTATAGACCGCCGGTGAGCGCAGGAAGGATGACTTGTTCGCCCGCGTGTGCCGATCTCCGAAGTAAGCTAGCACGAACAGCAAGCCTACATAGACGATTGCCGTCACGATAACGAAATCGGCCGAAAGCATCACTCCTCCCCCTCGTGACTATCCTCGTCCGAGGCATGGGGAAGGTAATGCGTTAGCACAGCTGTGCCGATCACCATGAGTGCCCAGACGCCGAAAAGATAGAGCACAATCTGGGGTAGCCCAAAAAACAGGATCGGGTGATTGAAGATGTAGACCAGTGGCGGAATAATCAGTAGGGCAGCGAACACTGCAAAGACGAGCACGCCGCTTTCGAGCTTACGCCGCGCGATCATCATCGCCCAGCAATTGACGCACAGCCCCAACCACTTCCGCATTGGAATAGGGCTTGGTCACAAATCCATCTGCGCCGAGCTCCTCAGCAATGCGGCGATCCTGCTGCTGGCCTTTGGCTGTCAGGATCAGGACAGGCAGAATCCGGGTTGCTGCCTCCGAGCGCAATTGCTTGAGCACGTCGAACCCGCTGCGCTTGGGCAACATCACATCGAGCACAAGTATCCGTGGAAGTTCGCGGCGCACACGTTCCAGTGCAGCCTCGCCATCGGTCACGGATTCAACGCTCCAGCCCGCACGGCGCAGGATGAAGTCCAGCGACTCTAGAATGCTAGGCTCATCTTCGGCGATCAGAATGTCGATGGCCAATATTCCCCCCAGTACCCGCAGTCTCCCCTCCGCGGATGACGCTAATAAATCTCAATCAACCGCCTTCGCCAAGGGCAAACCCGCTTGGCACAAGAGCCGTGCGCAAGTTTTCCCGCCCCGGTGACGGTGCCAGTGGTTCTTCCTGTCGGCTAGCGCAGTTGGATCTCGTACAGAGGCGGCAGGTCGGGCCAACCTCCACATCGGCTTCGGTGTCCGCCAGGTTCAACCCCTGCGCGTAGACGGTTCTATCCGCATGCAACACGTTGCAGGCGAGCATGACGGAAGCCATGACCGGCGGCTCATGGAACGCGGCCGCGCGTCGTTGCACCGTGCGCGCCACAAACAGATAGCGCGACCCATCCGAAAAGCGGACGACCTGACGCACAGGCATGTCAGGCGTGCGAAATGCGCCGTAGATTGCCCAGAGCGGGCAGGCATGTCCCGAATAGGGCAACAGCAGACCAGGCAATGGATAGTGTTTGGTCAGCCGTCCGGCCGGGTCGGATCGCAGAAAGCCGAACGGAACACCTTCTTCCCCGCTCCGCCTTAGCGACACCAACCGGTGTGCCACTTGCTCGTAGCTGGCGTAGTAGGTTTGCCGCAGCTGGTCGATGTCATAGGCCATCGCCTCCGCCTGCTCAAGAAAGCGGGAATAGGGAAAGACCATGGCTCCTGCAAGATACGACCCCAGGGCGCGACGCGCCAACCGTAGCGCTGCCTGAGACGCCAGCGCCGCCTTTCCCAGTTCCGCTTCGATTACTGCACCGGCGGCCAGCTCTCCATAAAGGCGGGCAAGTTGGAACTGCCGGGTGGCCAGCGTGGTCGCGCCCTGCAACCACATCGTGGAAAGCTCCGGGAAATAGCGGTACTGGCCGGGAAAGTCCTCAGCCCCTCCCGGAGGCAGCCCGCCCACCGCTATCCTGACGCCGAACTGCTTGTCGAGCGCCTCTGTCAGGCTCTGCACACCGAAGGCACCATGAGCCTCAACCGCATCGCGCAGGGCGATGGCCGTATCCTCAAGTGCCGGGAAGTAGTTCGTCCTCTCGATGAGCAGATCATCGATCTCGCGCGCCGCCGACACGCTGCGCCGCCCCGCGCTGGCATTCTCGAAGTGCCCGATCAAATTGCGGGCCACCGCACCCAGATTGCGTGTCTCGCGCCCAATCGCAGCAACAAAGCGCTCCCGCTCTCCCTCCTGTAGATCCGGAACCTCTTCGAGAATTTCCGCGCTCGACCGCACCGCCGTAACGCCGGAAAGCACCTGATGCAGCAACTGGCTGAGCAGCGGATCAGAGCGCAGTCGGTCCGCAAACGCATCTGCGCTGGCCATTGCCTCGGTATAGGCACGGTGCAGCCGCGTCATGGCGAGTGCGCTGGCGGGATACTGCGCCACCATCTGGCGCCGCTCGTCAGGCTGAAATGGCAGCGACTCAACCATCGGATCGGCATAGGCCTCTTCCAGATCCTGCAGCAATTTTTGCTCGGCCTGACCTGTCAGGTCGTCGATGTCGATGTTCAAGTGGAGTGCCACGCGCTGCAACAACGCCCCGCCAACATCGCGCTTGTTGTTCTCGATCAGGTTGAGATAGCTCGGCGAAATACCCACCAATCGCGCCAACGCCGCTTGAGAAATCCTGAGCGATTTCCGTCTGTTGCTAATCCGGAATCCAATTGGAGCACGCATGGCATTCCTCCCCAGAAACATCGCACAGTCAACGAATTGACAAACCAAACCAATGCGCAGAACAACAATTTACAAGTTTTAGTAGGAATTACAATGATCTATTGCCGTCATTTTCAAATATGTCGAATACTAGGCAGGCGGTGAGTGGCTGGCAATGTATCCGTCGCCCCGCGCCATAAGGAGGAGATCGATGACATTTTTGAAGGGCGGGATGTCCCGCCGCAGGGTTCTGCAGACAGGTATGGCCGGCATTATCGGTTCCGGCGTTGCTCCCATGATGTTCACAAAAGGGGCCTGGGCGCAGGAGTTCTGCAACAATCCCACAGGCGACACGGTCACCCTTGGCCTCAATCTGCCATTGACCGGCGCCTATGCTGAAGAAGGTGCGGACGAACAAAAGGCCTATGAGCTGGCTATTGCCCACCTCAATGGTGAGGGCGATGGCGGTCTGCTCAATGTGCTGACCCCCTCTGCACTCAAGGGCAACGGCATTCTCGGCAAAAAGGTCGGCTTCGTCACCTCTGACAGCCAGACCAAGTCCGACGTGGCCCGCGCTGGCGCGACCCGCATGATCGAGCGTGATGGTGCCATCATGATCACCGGTGGTTCGTCCTCGGGTGAGGCCATTGCCGTGCAGGGGCTCTGCCAGGAAATGGGCGTCATCTTCATGGCGGGCCTGACCCACTCCAACGACACCACCGGCAAGGACAAGCGGCGCTACGGCTTCCGCCACTTCTTCAATGCCTACCAGTCGGGTACAGCACTGGGTCCGGTGCTGAGTGATGCCTATGGCAATGATCGCCGCGCCTACCACCTGACCGCCGACTATACTTGGGGTTGGACTCAGGAAGAATCGATCAAGAACACCACTGAAGGCCTTGGTTGGGAAACCGTTGAAACCGTCCGCACCCCGCTTGGTGCCGGCGACTTCTCTCAGTTCCTCACCCCGGTCCTGAATTCTGGTGCAGACGTTCTGATCCTCAACCACTATGGCAACGACATGGTGAACTCGCTGACCCAGGCAGTCCAGTTCGGCATGCGTGACCGCCAGGCGAATGGCAAGGATTTCCAGATCGTGGTCCCGTTGTTCTCCGAACTTATGGCCAAGGGCGCTGGTGAGAACATCAAAGGGATCTACGGCACCTCTAACTGGCACTGGAACCTGCAGGATCCAGGCTCGGTGGCTTTCACCAAGTCCTTCGGTGCCGCCTATGGCTCGCCGCCGTCGCAGGCCGCACATACATGCTACGTCCAAACGCTGCTCTATGCAGATGCGGTGGAACGCGCTGGCACCTTCTATCCGCCCGAAGTTATCAAGGCGCTGGAAGGCCACGAGTTCGACGGCATGGGCAATGGCCGCACGCTCTACCGTGCTGAAGATCACCAGTGCATGAAGTCTGTGCTTGTTGTGCAGGGCAACGACGCCCCCACCAGCGAATACGACGTTCTCAACGTGGTCCAGGAAGTCCAACGCGATACCGTGGACTACGATGCCTCGATCTTCGGCGGTGAACTCGGTCCCGCGGAACCGGCACCCGTCTGCGCCTAAACCAGTTGAGGGGCAAGGAGCAATCCTTGCCCCTTTAGGCCCGCCAACACCCGGTCATCCAGGTGGTCCCGGCTGCATTTTTGCAGCACGGGGCATTCGGAATATCCGAATGCGGCGCTGCGCGACGATCTGATTGATCCTCGCCCCTAGCGGAGCATCAAATGTTCGAAGTCGTCTTTCTGCAATTTCTCAATGGGCTCGACAAAGGCGCTGCCTATGCGCTGATCGCCCTTGGCCTCACCCTGGTGTTTGGCACACTTGGGGTCGTGAATTTCGCGCATGGCGCGCTGTTCATGCTAGGTGCCTTCTGTGCCGTCATGTTCCGTCAGTTCCTGACTCTTGAAACTGTCACCATCGACCCAACCCAGACCTCTCCCTGGGGCGCCCCGCTGGAAGTGCGCACGCCTCTGGTGCAGGCCTGGTTTGGTGATTTCGGTGCCGTTCTGGTCAACTATTCGGTGCCCTTTTCCATCCTGATTACCATCCCGATCATGCTGCTGGTTGGCATTGCGTTGGAACGCGGCATCATCAAGCACTTCTACAAGCGCCCCCACGCCGAACAGATCCTGGTTACCTTCGGTCTGGCCATCGTGGCGCAAGAAGTGATCAAATCCGTCTTCGGACCCAATCCCATTCCCCAGCCCATGCCGACAGATCTGCGCGGCGCTGCCGATATCGGAACCTGGATTGGCTTCCAGGCCAATGTGATTACCTATCCGCTCTGGCGCCTGATTTACTTCCTGTTCTCGGTTGTCATCATCGGCGGCGTCTTCGCCTTCCTGCAATTCACCACATTTGGCATGGTCGTCCGCGCCGGCATGGCTGATCGCGAAACCGTTGGTCTGCTGGGCATCAACATCGACCGCCGCTTCACCATCATGTTCGGCCTGGCCGCCGTGGTCGCAGGCATGGCAGGCGTCATGTACACGCCCCTGCTACCGCCCAATTACCATCTTGGCATGGACTTTCTGGTCCTCAGCTTCGTGGTGGTGGTTGTTGGCGGCATGGGCTCGCTGCCCGGCGCGGTCGCCGCAGGCTTCCTTCTAGGCATCCTGCAGTCTTTTGCCTCGATGACCCAAATCAAGGCCATCGTTCCCGGCATCGACCAGATCATCATCTATCTCGTTGCCGTCGTTATTCTACTGGTTCGCCCGCGTGGTCTGATGGGCCGCCGCGGTGTCATGGAGAGCTGACATGACCAATTTCATGTCCCGCAACGATTTGCTGTTGCTACTGGGTTTCGCCATTGTGGTGCTTGCCATGCCGATCTGGCTTACGCCCTTCGGCGCCGGCTACCCCGACCTGCTGCAGCGCTTCATGATCTTTGGCATCTTCGCCGTCGGCTTCAACATCCTGTTTGGCCTCACCGGATATCTCAGCTTTGGCCACGCCGCCTTCTTTGGCGTTGGGTCCTATGCCGCCGTCTGGTCGTTCAAGCTGCTGACGCTGGACGCCATCCCGGCCATGATCTTCGCAGTGGTCATTTCGGGCCTGTTTGCCCTGGTCATCGGGTTCCTCTCGCTGCGCCGGTCAGGCATCTACTTCTCGATTCTGACCCTCGCCTTCGCACAGATGAGCTATAATCTGGCCTATTCGGTACTCACCCCGATCACCAATGGTGAAACAGGCCTGCAGCTGACCCTCAACGATCCCCGCATCCTCGACGCGGCTATCGGACAGACTTTTGTGGGCCAGCCGGTCCCGACCCTGTTGGGCCAGCAGCTAGGCGGATATGCCGGGTTCTACTTCTGCGCCGGCTTCCTGATCCTTTCGTTCTTCTTTGCTCAGCGCGTCGCCGGCTCGCCCTTCGGCATGATGCTCAAATCCATCAAGTCGAACCAGACCCGTATGCAGTTCACAGGGTTCAACACACGCCCCTATGCCCTTTCAGCCTTTGTGATTTCGGGCATGTATGCCGGCCTGGCCGGTGCCCTGCTCGCCGTCACAGATCCGCTGGCAGGAGCCGAACGCATGCAGTGGACTGCCTCGGGCGAAGTGGTTCTGATGACCATTCTTGGCGGCGTGGGCACTCTTGTTGGTCCCGTCATCGGCTCCTGGATCATCAAGTACTTCGAAAACATCCTCTCAGCGCTCAATGACAACATCCTTGCCCAGTTCTGGAGCTTCCTTCCCGAGGGCGTTGCTGACGTCGTGGTCAAGGTCACCAGCAAGTTCGTCGGCGACGGCTGGCACCTCACCCTCGGCCTTGTCTTTGTGATCATCGTGATCTTCCTGCCCGGCGGGATCATGGAAGGTGTGCGGCGCATCACTGCGGCCGCACGCCGCTCAGGCCCTCCCGGCGCCAAGTCGCACCAGCCCCAGCCAGCGGAATAAGGACAGACGAAAATGGCAAACTCCAATGTTGTCCTGCACGTTGCGGACGTTCACAAACGCTTCGGTGGCCTGCACGCCCTGGCTGACATCGACCTGCAGGTTGAGGAAGGCAAGACCCACGCGATCATCGGCCCCAACGGCGCCGGCAAGTCGACACTGCTCAATGTCATCATCGGCAAATTGGCGCCGACCAGCGGCCAGGTTGTTTTCGACGGTGCTATCCTGACGGGCCGCAAGCCGTATCAGATCAATCAGCTCGGCATTGCCCGCGTATTCCAGACCCCGGAAATCTTTGCTGACCTTTCCGTGCTGCACAATGTGATGATCCCTGCCTTCGCCAAGCGCGACGGCACCTTCACCCTCAACATGTTGCGCGCGCTCGACAGCGAAACCACCATCCGAGAGGAGGCAGAGCATATGCTCGAGGATGTGGGTATGCTGAATCGTCGCGACATGCATGCCGGAAGCCTCAGCCGCGGTGACAAGCGCCGGATGGAACTCGCCATGTGCCTGATTCAGCATCCACGCCTGCTGCTGCTTGATGAGCCGACAGCCGGAATGAGCCGGCACGATACCAACACCACGATCGAGCTCCTCAAAAAGATCAAGGAGCGCGGGATGACCAAGGTCATCATTGAGCACGACATGCATGTCGTGTTCTCGCTCGCCGACAAGATCTCCGTACTTGCCCAGGGCCGCATCATTGCCGATGGCTCACCGGATGAGGTGCGGGGCAATCCCAAGGTCCAGGAAGCTTATCTCGGAGGAGCTCACTAATGAGTTCAGTCGCCATGCAAACTGACGCGACCACCAGCAGCAATGCAGCCGAGCTGGAAACCACCCGCCCGTTCTTCTCCGTACGCGATATGCACGCCTATTACGGCGAGAGCTATATCGTCCAGGGCGTCTCTCTCGATATTCGCCAAGGCGAGATTCTCGCCCTGCTCGGTCGCAACGGCGCCGGAAAGACCTCAACCTTGCGCACCATAGCCCGGACCGACAATCCGCAGATGCGCCATGGCGAGATCTGGCTGGACGACCTGCCCATCCACAAGATGTCAAGCTTCGAGGCCGCCCGTGCAGGCATCCAGCTTGTACCGGAAGACCGCCGGATTATTCAGGGACTGACGGTTGAGGAGAACATAACCCTCGCCAAAGTAGCGCCCGGCAATGGCTGGAGCCTTGAGCAAATCTACGAGAGCTTCCCGCGACTCGCCGAGCGCCGCACCCAGGAAGGCGTGACACTCTCCGGTGGCGAACAGCAAATGCTCGCTATTGCTCGCGCCCTGGCGCGTAATCTGAAGCTTCTGCTGCTCGACGAACCCTATGAAGGGTTGGCCCCGGTGATCGTCCACGAGATCGAGCGCATCCTGCATTCGATCAAACCCTTGGGGATCACCACGGTCATTGTGGAACAGAACGCTGTCGCTGCTCTCAAGCTCGCCGACCGCGCAGTCATTCTTGACACAGGCGAAGTTGCTTTTGCCGGCTCCGCCAAGGAAGTCCTCGAAAACGCCGACCTGCGCCACGAATACCTGGCCATCTAGGCATTCGGAACTGGCCGCAAGGCCATACCAGCTACTCTGGGTCCTGTGAGCACCAAGGCATGTTGCCGATCTCACCCTCTCCCCCTCGCAGGGCCCAGGGTACTTCGCAGGTGTACTGCGAAGCAGATGATGGGCTCCAGCGGGGCCTATCAAGCCAAGAAGAACACGAAAGCTTGCGCGAGTGGCGAGGCGGAGCCATTCCCCCTCAAATCTGCACCGAGACATCCATCTCCGGCGCTGATGGCTTGATTTCGATGCCCGCATTTTCCAGCGCTGTACGCACCGCGCGTGCCAGATCAACCGCACCCGGTGTATCGCCGTGCAGGCAGATCGAGCGGGCACCTGACTTCAGCACCGTCCCGTCGATGGCGACGATTTCGCTCTGCTCTGCCAGCCGCAGACACCGCTCAATCACCGCTCCCTCATCGAGGATGACAGCTCCCTCATCCGCCCGCGGCACCAGCAAGCCATTCGCCGTGTAGGCCCGATCGGCATAAGCCTCGCGGATCAGCGGCAGACCTACCGCCTTGGCTGCGCGCACTTGTTGGCTGTTGTCCAGCGCGAGCACGGCCATGTCCGGATCCATCGCCTGGATGCTACCGAATATGCCTACGGCAAACGCCAGCTCTTCAGCCGTCTGATTGGCAAGTGCGCCGTGCAGCTTTACGTAAGAAAGCGCCACTCCGATATCATCAGCAATGTGGCGGATCAGCAGGAGTTGCCCCCGGATCTGTCCAAGCAATTGCTCAAGCGGCATCACCAGGCGAAAACGGCCGAACCGTTTGGGATCGACATACCCCGGATGCGCGCCCGCGCGCACTCCGTTGGCCTTGCACACCTCCAATATCCTGCGAATTGTCGCCGCATCGCCTGCATGCCCGCCGCAGGCGATTGAGGCGCTCGAAACGATCCGCAACAGATCGTCATCGGTCCCCATGCCCTCGCCAAGATCGGCATTGAGGTCGATGCTGGTCATGCTTTGCGGCTCCCCAACAGGCGGTGCGCATGGTCCACGCTGACCGGAGCAAAGGCAACCGTCTCCCCCGGTCTGATCTGGGCAAAACGATCAAGATCGGCAGAAACGATGGTCCCGATCCGCGGATACCCGCCAGTAGGCTGATGATCACGCATCAGCACAATCGGTGTCCCATCCCCCAGAATCTGGATATCCCCCGGCATGATTGGATCCGATATCAGCGACAGGATGCTCGCTCCGGCAAACACGCCATTCTCGTCGACAAGTCGCACGCCCATCCGGTCCATTGCAGCGCTCACGCGGAATGGCACTTCCACAAAATTGCGGCGCACTGCGGGAGCAAACTTCTCGGCATGGATACCCCAGATGAAGTGAATCGGTCCCTTCGCCTCTGCATTGGGAGTTGGAGGGACCGCTCCGTCTGGTCTCCCGTGCTCCCCTTGAAACTCGAGGAAATCCCCCGTCTGGAGCGCACGCCCAGCGAGCCCGCCAAGCCGCGCTCGCGTACTAGTGGACTTGCTGCCCAGTACATCCGGCACGTTCATGGTCCCGCCAAAGCGCAAATACCCGTAATTACCCGCCGGACCAGGGGTGACGCTCAAACGGTCACCGGCGGCCAGAGTGCATTTCCCGGGCCAGGACAATAGCTCTCCGTTCAACCTCACAGCGAAGACCCCACCGGCCCAGCCAACCGGCAGTTGGCCAGCCTCCAGCACAATATCAATCCCGGCCTGGGTAAACTCCACGCCCGCATCGTCGCTGGCTTCCCACCACATGCCGGCCAGGATATAAGCCGCCCGGTCCATCGGCCCGGAGGCACTGACCCCATGCGCCAGATGACCTGGTCGACCAAGATCCTGAACTGTACAGAGCGGTCCGGCCCTCTGAATTCTTATCCTCGCAATCAAGGCACGACCTCAAAGATCAGCTCATCCCCTGCGCGCAGTCGCGTGGGTGGATTCTGAAGTGCATCGAAATTGCGGAAATCGGTGTGCCCGATGACATGCCAGCCAGTCGGCACCTCGGTGGAAGTTATGGCCGTCTGCCCGGCGGCGAACAATACGCTGCCGGCCGGCACCACCGGCCTCACCAAGGCGCGACGTGGCACGGTCAGCGCGCTGTCATGCAATCCACAATACACAAACCCAGGCGCGAACCCCGTCGTCAGCACGCGCAGGCCGCTCCGGTTGTGCGCTGCGACAAAGGCATCCGGCGAAAGGCCGAGCACGCCAGCCACCTCGGCCAGATCCGGGCCATCAAACCGCACGGCAATATGCTGAACCTGCGTGTTCTCCTGCATCCCATTGGAATCCAGACGCAGTCCAAGTTCGCCGGCAAGGCGCACAGGTCCAATGACCGTCGGATCATAGCGCACCAACACAGAAACCAAGCTTGGCACGACTTCGCTCACGCCGCCAATCGCATCGGATTGCACCCGCGCGGCAAACGCCAGCGCAGCCCTGTTTGCAGCATCATCAAGGCTTTGGCCAAACCGGACCAACAGGGCTGAATCGCCCAGAGGTACGATTTGGGGCAAATGCGGCCAGTCGCGATTGCCACCACGGAGGGTCTGTTCTGATAGCGTTTCCATCGGGGATGCAGTCGTTCAGATTGAACTGCATGCCGTCAAGCGGTCACTCACCAGAAATGCCCCAGTGTCGGCGGAAGGCCGCAGGGCCGTGATGCAAGTTCGGGTTGGTCCAATCGGTCAGTTGGGGTCGCGACCCTCCTGCTCAACCACCGCCTCGAACAGGGTGCGGGCCTGCCCTGCCCCGATGGCCTCGATGGCCACGGCAGCAATGGCTGCAAACAGCTCCGCAATTTCCTGGGGATCGGTGATTTCGGCGTCGTCTTCGTCGGCGTCGGCGTTGATCAGGGTAAACATGAGGAACGCGCCTCCACACTGGAGCGGGATGCGGAAGTAGGGAGACGGTTTC
>Ga0207773_100151_pt1 | contig 56925 bp, 42 predicted proteins | sample TtaePargueraPR_2_FD_187281 | JGI IMG/M metagenome (GOLD analysis project Ga0207773, IMG submission 187281) | Aerobic enrichment media microbial communities from Bioluminiscent Bay, La Parguera, Puerto Rico - Tt and M1 (3) (SPAdes) | ecosystem: Environmental > Aquatic > Marine > Unclassified ...
TTGCGCCGCCTCCAGCTTGAACTCTGGGCTAAATCTTCTTTTTGTGGTGGTCATTTTTTCACCTGCTCTTCGTTGAGAGTGATAATATCACTCAAAGTCAGGTGGCCAAATTCACTATGCCACTACACCTGGAGGCTAAAGGCGCAAAAATTTCAGAAACAATGGCCTACTCGATTTGAGGCGGATTTATATTGATTTCTGTATTTTTAACTTTCTTTGCTATTAATCATGTTATTGAAAACATGCGGGTTAAAAGTTGATCCAGTGCTTCGGTTTAGCGCTGCCCTTGGCTTATCATCAAAGGGCATTGGGTGGTCAAGCAAGCTTCGGCGTCAAGGCCTCAGGGTTCGCCCTCATCTCCATACTTTCCAGCCTGTGGAGCAGCGAGCGGAAAGTCTGCCCGTTTTCATCTATGGTCTCGTGGGGGAAGATAAACACCGGCTCGATACGGGGTGAAACCCGCTTGAGCTGGAAGTAGTAGTCCACCACCCTCTGCCCAACCTCTGCCTCACTGCCAAATCCGCTCAGGTCCACCAAGCCGATGACCTGGCTGGCATCGCCACGCGGAAAGGCGATCAAGTCGATGACCCGGCCCGCATCACCGACGCGGATTTTACTACGGAAGTCGATCAGTTCGTTTTCCAGGTTTTGCCGCGTCTCCCGAGTGCTGCGCTGGCTGGATTTGCTCAGGGCCAAGTGTAGCAGGGCACCGAGCAGGGAATCGTGCAGTGCATTGGGGTTGCTCTTCTCTACCGTTTCGTATTCTTCCTGCCGCTTCAGGCTTCCCCACAGGTAGTTTGTGATATTGGTGCGGCTGTGCTCCAGTTGCTCGAAGTTGCGGTGCAGGAAGTGGAAGGCCTTTTTCTTGGGGCGGCTCATAAGGACGTTGAGTTCGCCCTTGCGCTTGTCCGCGTCGTCGCCCTGCTTGAAGGCGCCCAGGTTGTAGCGGGTGATGTCCCAGAGATAGAAGATGTAGTCTCTTTCCTTGCCCTGCAGGGCGGCGCCGGCGCCATCCAGTACATCGTCGCCGCGCTTCAGTTTGCGCAGGTAGTCGCTCTTGATGGATTTTATGTAGGGTTCGTTCTTAAGCAGGAAATAGCAGAGGGCCACGTCCGTTTCCATATTGATCTTTTTGCCGCTGCTTTTTTCGATCTGCCGGACCGTCTTCAGCACATAGTCCAAAAAGCGGTCGATCATGCCGGTCTCGATACCCTTGAACTTGCCGCTGGAGGCTCTCTTGGATTTCTCTACGGCCTGCTCGCTGTGATCCACGGCCACCGCGGGGGGATGCTCCGGGAGCTTCCACTGCATGATGTTCAGTTCGTTTCCATACACGTAGCGGTTGGAGAATTCGATAATGTCCGCGGGGCAACGGTAGTGTTCGTCGAGCAGTACCGAGGCTTCCCTGGTGGTCTTGACCAGAGCGAAGATATGGGAGCCGCCGCTTTTGAAACCGCGGGCCTGGGTGGAACGCAGGTGTTCGTCCAGTTCGTGGTCCTTGAACAGGTAATCGTCGATCACCGAGTCTTTCTGCAGCACTGTCTGTTTGTCGTCGCCCACCACCAGCATTTTCTTTGCCCGGAACATCAGGGAGAGGGCGTCGTCCACCCGGCATTGGGTGGCTTCGTCCACGATCACCAGGTCGAAGCTCTGCTCGGTGCAGGGCAGCAGGAAGGATACCGCCTGTTTGCGTACCAGCCATACCGGGAAGGTTTCGCTCAGTTTCCGGCGCAGCTCCTCGAACACGGCGCCGCTCTCTTTGAGGGTGCTGAACTGTTTCAGGTCGTCCACCAGGGAGGTAATGCTGGTGATGTTGTCGGTGCCGGCGCGCCGCTTTGCGGTGGTGGCGCCCGCCACTATGCCGCGCAGTTTTTCTACCAGACGCTCGCGCACGATTTTGTCCTGCTGGCGGTAGAGGTCGTCTAGTTCTTCCAGGTCGCCCTGGATGGACGCGCTTCCGGCGCTGCCGTGCTGCCGGCAGATACTGTGGTAAAAGCCCAGCGCGCGATTGGGTTCGCCCAGTCGGATGGATTCGTGCAGATCGCGCAGCAGGCTCAGCAATTCCGCGGACCAGTTCTGTGCCTGCTCCAGCAGTTGAATCTGGTCCGCCACCATCCTGTGCAGTGTTTCGACGCTTTTCTGTAGCGGTTGGCGGAAGAGCTGGCGGACTTTTTCCAGCAGGCCGTCCAGGCCGGTACCCTGCCGGGCCAGGTGATTCTGTATCCGTTGGTGGAGATGGCGGATGATCTCGTGGCGCGGATGGTCCCGGGTGATTGCCTCGAATTCCTCCAGGGTCTTTGGCCGGGACTTCAGGAGTTGGTCGAGGATCGGCAGGTCGTCCTTCAGTATCTGGATTTCGTCGGTAAAATCGCCGGCCGCACCTTTGAACCTGCCGGGAATTTTGAAGAAGCTGTAGCACTCCGCCATATCGCCGCGCAGTTGGCAGCGGTTTTCCACAAAGGCTTCAATGATTCCGCGTTGCGCGCCCTGTTTGTCGAGAAGCAGGTCGAGGAATTCCCGCAGGCTGTTCAGGTCGCCGATGCCTTCGCTCTTTGCGGGCAGGCGCCGGTCAAAGGGTACATGCTCGCCCACCTGGTCAAGCATGGTGGTGCTGATGCGGCCTTTCAATTTGTGGATGCTGGCTTCCAGCTGGCGGAGCGCCTTTTCCAGTTTCTCTCCCCTGGGTGCCGGCGCGGATTCCGGCTGTTGCACCTTGAAGGTTCGGGAGAGGCCGCTGAGCAGGGTTTCCAGGCTCTGATCGCCGGTCTCCACCTTGTCCACTACCTTGATGGCGCTGAACAGCAGCTCTTTCCATTTGCGCTCGGCAGCGCTACCGCGCTCGTCGCCGATCAGATAGCCCTCCAGTTTCTCCACAAGCGCCTCGATCGCCGCCTGCTGGTCGCTGACCACAAGGACTCTCTGCCCGCTGTTAATGCAGTGCAGCACCAGGTTCATGATGGTAAAGGTCTTGCCGGTTCCCGGCGGTCCTTCGAGCAGCACCAGGTCGTGGTGGTTCAATTTGTCCACCAGGTTGCGGGTGCTCCGGGGCAAGGGGCCGGGCATCCAGATCTGCGGCGCAAAGTCGGCGCTGCCGGTTGTTGACGGGGCCTGTTCCGGGGTGAGGAAGCGGCCCAGGAGGGAGCTGTAGAACCGCTTGCTGGAGCGGTGGGCCGCGGCGTTTATCTGGTCGAGATCCAGGTCCAGGGCCTGGTCGATGGGGTTTAACAGCCTGGGGGCGCGATAGAGGCAGACGCTCTGCAGGTCGCATTCGATGCCCTTGACGTTCAAGTCCGCAAAAATGCCGCCCTTGCCATTTTCGTCCCGGTAGCCGAACAGGATTTCCCGGGTCCGGTCGAAGACCGCCTCCTTGACCGGCAGATAGCGCGAGACGCGAATGCGGTCGTTGAGGCGGTCCACGCTGATGTCCTGGGCCAGCAGGGTTTTGAAGAAGCGGTCCACCGGGTCGGTGCCGGCCTGGACCTCGCTGAATTTTTCCACCAAGTGGGCCAGGGCCAGGTAGTTCAGGTGGAAGAGGCCGTCTTTTACCGACTCCAGGTAGATGCCGCGCCCGGATTCGCGGATGCGCACCTTGCTGTAATACAGGGGAAAGCGGAAGCTTCTGAGGGCGCGGTTGTAGGTGAAGAGGGCGTCGACGATTTCAAAGCCGACGAAAAACTCGGCGGCGCGATCGCTGATAAAGCGCTCCCGGAATTCGCTGGATTGCTCCGGGCTCAGTTCGAAGTAGCATCTGCCGTTGTCGAATTTCTTGATTTCCGCGGCCATCAGGGGCACGGGGAACTGGGACAGCAGGGCGCCGCCCCTGCGGCTTTTGTCCGAGTCCTCTTCCGCGGCCTTGGCACTGCTTGCCAGTGAAATCCGACCGCCGCCGAAAATTTCCTCGTAGTCGACGCGGATGTCTTTCTCGTTGAAGCGTTCCCCCAGCTTGGGTTTATACAGGCTGGCCTGGGCCTTGTGTTTGGTCGCAGGTTTTCCGGGCGGCAGTTTTGACTTTTCCCTGTCGTCCTCTTTCAGTTCTTCGGTCACTGCCTTCTGGGCGAGGCTGGGTGTGTAGCGTTCGATGGACTGGAGGACGTCCTTGCGGGGGATCAGGTCGCTGGTGATGCTCTTGCTGCCCTTGGCAAAGCTAAACTGGAACAGCTTGTGGTAGGCGATGATTTCCTCCAGCACGTCGCTGGGATGCTGGAGCTTGTCGCTGTAGAGAAGCTTGTCGAGCGCCTGGAGGCTGGTGCGGCCCACGGTGATATAGCCGGTAGACCCTTCCCGCTCCTCGATATCCTGGATGATCAGGTTTTCGATATCGGAAGTGGAGGACCTGAAGTAGTAGTAGTCGCGATTGAGGAAACTGACCGCGCTTTCGAAGGGCTGGGGGCTTGGCTTACTTATCTCCTTGTTGAGGACATTGCGGATACAGGCGCGAAATCGACCGAACACAAAGCGGGGGACAAAAATCTTTCGCCCCTCGGCGGTGTTCTCCAGCGCGTAAACCTGGAGGCCGTGGTCGTTTTTGAAACGCTCGATACGGAACACATTGCGCCGGTCCGCGCGTTTGCTGAGTTTGAGTTCGGTGCCTTGGCGGCGTAGTGCCGGTAGTGCCATTCTTTTGTCTGCTTTTGTATTGTTAGCGGCGACTACCCGCTCCCTGGGGATTCGCGGCCGCTCCTACAGTGGGTGTAGTTACCTTTAGCGAATCAGCAGGGATACCCTGCGATTTCTGGCCCGCGCATTTTCCAGGGCCTCGCCAGCTTTGCCTGTTACTTCCACCACCGGCCGCGTATCCGCATAGCCCACCGCGCGCAGGCGCTGGGAGGAGAAGCCCATATTGAGCAGGTGCAGGATCACGCTGCTGGCCCGTTTGCCGCTGAGGCTCCAGTTGGTCTCGGTTTCCCCGTCAACTATCCGGTAGTAGGGTACGTCGTCGCTATGGCCCTCTATGTCCACCTGGTAGTCGGTGTTGTGAATCTCGTCCAGCAGGGGTTCCAGGGAATCCAGGGCGCTGTTTTTGATCACCGCGCTGCCCGGTGCGAAGAGGGCGGCGGTGTCCAGGTTTACCCGGACGCCGTCTTCCGCCAGTTCCACGGAGGCGCCGGGCACACCGGGGGATTCCTCGACGATAACCCGCAGGGATTCGGCCAGTTCCACCAGGGTATCGTCGGTGCTGCCGGTCATTACGCTGCGGAGTCTTTCAAAGGAGCCCACGTCCACCTTGCTCATGGACAACAGCATGACGAAGAAGACACACAGGATCACCATCAGGTCGCCGAAACTAATGTAAAAGGAATCCAGCCCTTCTTCGTCCTGCCCGGTCAACTGTTCCAGCTTCATGTTTCGTCGATTTTCCGGTTCATTCTGGTGATGTCCAGCAGGCGATCCTCCCGGCGGATCAGCACACTGATCCGGTTCATGAGCAGTTTGTGGGTTTCCACGTAAATGCTGTTGTGATGTTCCAGCCGTCCGGCGAGGGGCGTGAAAACCAGTGAGCCCAATACCGAGCCGAAGGCGGTGGTCATCAGGGCCAGCGACATGGCCGGGCCGATACTGCCGGGGTCGTCCAGGGACTGCAGGACTTCGATCAGGCCGATGACGGTGCCCAGCAGGCCGAGTGCCGGTGCGACCTTGGCCCCCTTGTTGAGCAGCGCCGCGGCGGTTTTGCGGCCCATGAATGTGGTGGCGATGCGGTTGCCGATAAAATCCTCGATTTCCTCATAGAAGAGCTTTTGCCGGATCATGTAGATGATGTCGTTGAGCAGCTCGCCGGTGATTTCCTTGCCTTCACGCAGGTCCATGATGCTGCGGGATTTGATAATGGTTTCATCCAGCTCTTCAATAGTGGGGTTCAGGTGCTTGACCGGATTGGCAAAGAAGGAGCGCAGTATCAGGATGACGGTTTTCACCAGCGTTTCCAGGTCGAACTGGAACAGCAGGACACCGAGGGTGCCGCCCACCACAAAAAAGAAACTGCGGAAATCGTTGAAGAGAATCAGCTCCTGGGAGGCCATGTCCGCGCCGAGATCCATACCCACGGCGTTGAACAGCACGGCTACCAGCAGACACACGCTGAGCACCGCGGTGATGGGGTCTAAGCGCTTTTTTGAGACGGTGAGGTATTTTTTGTCGATCAGGCTGTTCATGAAATTTTCCGAATTGTGGTTGCGTAGCTGCTCTCCCCTCTCCCCCAGGGGAAGGACATGTTACTCGTCGCTTACAGGCACCAACTGATTGCGGCCTATATCGCCGACGATAAACTGTTCGAGCACACGGACGATAAAATCGTCCGGTTCCAGTTCGCTGAGCACCGAGAAGTGCACCACATGGCCATCGCTCATGGAGACCAGCACCTTCATGCCTCGCCGCAGGCCCTTGATGGTATCCGCTTCCAGGTCATTGACGGCCCTTACCTGGAGTTCGTTGCGGCGGGAGTCCCTGGCCTTGAAGGCATCGCCTTCCACGTATAGCAGTTCCGCCGTCCGCCGCTCCACGTCGGAGGCCACGCGATTGTCCAGGAAGATGATGCCCAGCGGCACATCCCGCTCTTCGTCGAAAATGGCCAGGCAGCGCGCCTGGAATTCGGGGACCCGGTCCATCAGGTGGGTGGGCACGTCGAATTCCTTGCGCTGGCTGCTCAGCTTCACGGTACGACGCTTCAGGTCCACCTGCTCCACCTTGCAGATGCGCACGTTGTCTGGCAATGCCTTCTGGGCGTCCAGCGCCCGCGATGCGCGGCTCAGGGATTTCTGCTCCCGGTTGAGCTGGAGCGTCAGGGCGCTGACCTGATCCTGTAACTCCTTGTTTTTCTGTTTGAGTTCGGCCGTTTCTTTTTTCAGGTCCTTGAGTTTCTTCAGTTCAGGGTCTGGCCGCCAGGTTTCCTTGGCGCCGCTCTGGGATTCGTATTTGGAAATCTCATCGTAAAAACTCTGCAATATCTCACCGATGCGATTCCTTTGCGGAAGTTCGAAACGAATGCAGGGTGTGTACTCGCCGACCTTCAGGGCCGAGCCCGATCGGCCGGCGGCGGTTTTGGCGTAGGCGGCGAAGGCGAAGCTGTCGAGACAGGCGAGGATGTTTTCCAGGTTGGGAACAAAACCGTGGGCATCCAGCACCGTCTTGATGGTGCTGACCGGGTTGTCGAACAACACCTTGTCCATGGTTACATAGAAGAACTTGCCGTCCTGGTCGTAACCGGCGGCGGAAAGGTCTTTGTTCAGGGAAGCCTTGGAGAACTCCGCTTCGCCTTTTTCGGCGATTACCCTTGGCTGCGTTTTGTCGAAGATTGCCACTTGCTACCCCAGAATCCTGGCGGCGGGAACGCGCATTTTTGACGCCTACCGGCGCTATCGCGCCGGTATTTTCGCGTTTCTTTGTCGAGTATATACAATTGGGCACGGTCAGGATGTGACCTGGCGTTGCTCCGGGAAAGAATTTGACCGCTGCCGGGGCGATAGATTCCGTGTAAACGTGAAGTGGCTCACAGATGGCCGCGTGCTGCGGAGCCCAGCTCCCCACCATGGCAAGAATACCGAAGTCTCCCGCCGCGCTGGCAGCGGTGGGCATTAAGGGGCCTGGCGTTTCGTCGTGAGGACTCGAGCCCAATGGCACTAAGTTATGGCTTTGGGGCGGACCTGCTACCGGGGTTCTTTGCGGGACATGTCGCGGACTGGTCCGGGCTGAGCTTGCTACCCAACCCGCGCCACCCGCCAAACCCCGCCCCCGCCAAACAGCACCGCCACCCCGACCAGCACGGCTACCGCCATCCCCGGCGGGAACCAGCTGAACTCACTGACTCCCGCAGAAGCCAGCGCCACCTGGTTCAGGTGAAACGCAGGCCATACGACCGTCCACGGCTCGAGAAACTCCGGCAGCGGAATGAACAGCCCGGAGAGCCACATCATCGGCAGGAACACGATGTTGCCATAAGCCGGCGCCGCCGAGCCGGAGGCCACCGAGCCGATGAAAAACCCGATCGTGAAAAACGGGATCGTGCCCAGGATCATCACGAGCTCCAGGATCAGCACCTGACTGAGCGACAGCGTGAGCTGCCCGATGGCGAGCCCGGCAATGGCAATCGGTACCATGGCCATGCTGCTCACGATCATCGACGTGAGCAGCTTTGCCACCAGGTTCGCGCCGGCCGGCATCGGCAGGGCGCGCTTCAGCTTCAGGAGGTTGCCCTCGCGCTCGAGGGCAATGCCCATGCAGCCGACGAAAATCGCCGGCATCATCACGGCCAGCACGGAGAAGCCGGAGAACAGGTAGTTGCGCCACTGGGGCTCGATGTCCGCGGGCACCATGACCACGCCGAACAGGAGGTACACCGCCACCGGGATAACGAGGAAGGGCACCGCGAATGCCGGGTTGCGCAGCCCGTTCAGGGTTTCGTATTTCGCTTCCGTGGCGTAGGTGCGCAGGAGCGCCAGCAGCGGCATCGGCGCGGGGCGGGTGACGGCGGCCGGAATGATAGCAACGTTCGTATTCATTTATGCAGTCTCTTTCGTCAATTCGGTGAACGCTTCGGCCAGGCTCGCCTGCCGCACCTCGAGATGGCTCAACGCCGAGTCGGCGACGAACAGCCGGCGCACGACGCCCTCGGCGTCGAACGCGGTGACCCGTACCTGGTTCCCGTCGCGAAGCACTTCCACGACGCCGGGCCAGCCGCGGATCTCGTCGATGTCCACACCCGAGCGGCAGCTGATGCGCCGGCGCGTGACGAGCGAGCGCATCTCCTCGACACTCCCTGTCGCGATGAGCCTACCCTTTGCCAGCACCGCCACCCGGTCCGCGAGCGCTTCGGCTTCCTCGAGGTAGTGCGTTGTCAGCACGATCGAGCAGCCGTCGGCCATGAGTTTCCTGATCGCTCGCCACATGGCCTCGCGGGCCTCGACGTCGAGCCCCACGGTCGGCTCGTCGAGGAACAGGAGCTTGGGCCGCCCGCAAATCGCCACCGCGAACTGTACCTGGCGCTTCTGGCCGCCGGAGAGTTTGCCGTAACGCTTGCCGGCGAGCGGTGTCGTACCGGAGAACTCGAGTGCTTCGTCCAAGCTGAGCGGGTTCGCGTAGTAACTCGCCGTCTGCGCGATGTGCTCGCGCACCTTGAGGTCCGGCGCCAGGTTCACGTCCTGCATCATCACGCCCACCTCGAGCCGGCTCGTCACCTCGAGCGGCGAGGCGCCCATCACGCGCACGCTGCCGCCGTCCGGTTCGAGCAGGCCGAGCCACAGGCTGATCGCCGTCGACTTGCCGGCGCCGTTGGGGCCGAGTACCGCGAGCATCTCACCGGGTTCGACGGCGAGGCTCACGCCATCGAGCGCCACCGTCGTGTCGAAGCGCTTCGTCACTTTCTCGAGCACGGCCGGCTTTTTGTCTATTGGATTGGGGTCGAGCTGTGCGGCAGCCGCCGGCGCCGGGCTCGTGACGCCCCTACCGGCTTTCGAACGCCGCGAAACCTTCCGCCCGTTCAGGACGCCGCCGATGAAGGTCGGCCGCACGAGATAGTGGTAGCTCACGAGCAGGATCGCGAGCGTCACCAGCACGATAAACGGGAACTTGAGGCTCCAGTGCCAGGGCAGGTCCATCAGCAGCACCTGCAGCCCGAACACGACCGGCAGGTGCATGATGTAGAGCCAGTAGGACGAATCCGCGACGTAGCGCCGCGCCGGGCTCGGGTTGTCGAAGAAGCGGAGCGCCAGGCCCGTGAGGCCGAACACCCAGTACCAGATGGATAAGGTGTACGCGCCCGCGTAGGCCGCGCGGCTCCAGGCCGGGCCGTCGAGCGTGGTGAGGGCCATCATGTTGGGTTTGAGGCCAACCAGCGACAGGCAGAACACCGTCAAGCCGATGGCGAAGGCCAGGTTCACGAAACACTGGCGGCGGAAGACCTCCAGCACCTCGACCTGCCGGTGCAGCAGCCAGCCGAGCAGGAACGCGGTGCCGAAGCCGGCGAGCGCCGGGAGCTTCGGCGTGAGCCCGATGTCGGGCGTCGGCAGTCCGAACCACATCATCCAGGCCGGGTCCTTGTACAGCACAGCGAAGAGCGGCGCGGCGAGGAGGAGCGGCGCGGCGTAGGTCGCGAGGCCGGCGCGCAGCACGCCATCGATACGCGCGCGCAGCGTGCCCTTCGGGTCGACGAAGCGCACGAAGGCCGCGCGCACACCAAGCGCGATCACATAGAAGATGCACAGGTAATACAGGAACCACAGGTGCGTGAGCGGGAAGCCCGGCGGTATCTGCGCGCCGCCCGCGGCCGCCGCTTGCCCGCCGAAGGTCTTCGTCATGCCGATGATCACGATGTAGATCGTCGGCGGCGCGATCAAGAGCCAGCCGACGGTCATCGGCGCGAGGATGCGCTTCGCCCGGTCCTTGACGAACGCGCGCATGCCGCGGCGGTGCAGCACCATGTGCGCGAAGAAGCCCGCGAGCAGGAAGAAAAGGCTCATGCGAAAGACGTGGATGACGTAGAAGGTGACGGCCATCGTCGTGCTCTGCGAGGGGTCCTGCGCCGGCATGAAGAAGAAAAAGGACATAGTGGCGTGCAGCACGATGCCGAGCAGCAGCGCGAAGGCGCGTGCGGCGTCGAGAGCATGCAGGCGGTTTTCCTGGGACATGGCTAATGCCTCTCAGATGAAATCCGTGCGACGGGACTGGACGGTGAAAGCAACGGCGAGCGCGAGCACGGCGACGAACAGCTCGATACCGAGGATGGAGAGAACGGTCGGGCTCCACACGGCCACCGGGCCGCGGATGTGTTCACCAATGCCGGGCAGGCCAGTCACAACGTTCATGAACAACGGGATCGTGAGGTTCGTGAGCAGGATGCCGGCGACCGCCCAGATTTCCATGCCGGTGATGAGCAGCAGTGCCACCAGGAAACAGAAGTTCGCGAGAAACAGGCCGAAGGTGATGACCGTGAACGGGATCTCGCCATTGGGCGGCGGGTCGAACGCGATGTTGAGTCCGAGCGCGACGGCCGCGAGCACCAGCACGGGAACCAGGAACGCGATCAGCGCAGCGAGCACCTTGGCCGCCGTGTACTGCAGCGGCGTGACCGGCAGGCTCAGTACGAAGAGGAGCGTCTTTTCCTTGCGCTCGACCAGGATGCCGTACATCGCGATGAACACGCCGAGCGCGGCGAGTGTGGTCAGGAACAGGATGAAGCCGGTTACCCCGTGCAGGCTGGTTACGTAAAGCGAGACCAGGCCCGCGAGTGTGGCGCCGAGGATGAACCAGCGGTAGAGGTAGAGATCCTTGGCGACGAGACGGCGGATCATCGGGAGGTCTGTTGCCGCGCGGGGCGCGCTGGTCGCGGCACCGGTCGAGAGGTCCGTCGAGCGTTCGGGATTCGCGGAAGTTTTCGTTGAAGCGTTCATTCGCCGCGCTCCTTCCGGTCGTGCATGACGTTGGCGATGAAGATCTCCTCGAGCGTCATGCGTTGCACGGCGCGCACCTTCGCGCCGGCCTGCTCGAACACGGCGTCGATCTCCGGCGTGTAATCGTTCGCGGTCACGAGCGCGGCGTGCCCCTCGCGCGCGACCTCAGCGACGCCGGCGGGCGCGGGCAGGGACGTCCCCGCGGGGACGTCGAGGCTCAGGCGCCGCCAGCGTTCGAGGAACACTTCCTTGTCGTTCGAGTCGACGACGCGGCCACGGTCGATGAAGGTGATCTGGTCCGAGATTTGCTCCACGTCCACGGTGTTGTGCGAGGAGAACAGGATCGAGCGCTCGTCGTCGGCCAGCACTTCCATGAACTCGGCGAGCACTTCGTGGCGGGCGACGGGGTCGAGGCCGGCGGTCGGTTCGTCGAGCACCAGGAGGCGCGGCCGGCGCGCGAGCACGAGCAGCAGCGCCGCCTTGACGCGCTCGCCGTGCGAAAGTTTGCCGATGGTCTGTTCCGGGCGCAGGTAGAAGCGTTTGAGGAGCCTTGCCGCATAGGCGTCATCCCAACCCGGGTAGATCGACTTTACGAAGCCCATGTGCCAGCCGAGCGTGGCGGTGCCGAAGAGGCGCATGTCGTCGGAGACGAAGCCGATGTCGGCTTTCGCGCGGACCTGCCCGGCCGGCATCGCGTGGCCGAGCACGCGGACCTCGCCCGCGTCCTGCTGCACGAGCGACATCAGGATGCGGATGCTCGTGGACTTGCCGGCGCCGTTCGGGCCGACCAGGCCCATGATCTGGCCTCGCTCGAGCGAGAGCGAGATGGCATCGAGGGTGAAGAAGTCGTAGCGCTTGCTGACTTCGCTGAATTCGATGGCGGGAACGGTCATTTCTCTTTCCCCTGCTGGATGGTGCGGAGGCGCGCCTCGAGCGCGTCGGCGTCGAGGTCGAGCAGCCGCGCGATGTCGACGGCCGCCTGCAGGTGCTCATCGAGCTCCTGTTCCTTTAAAGAAGTGGCGAGGTCCGCGTTCTCGGCGACGAAGGAACCCCTGCCCTGCCGGGTGACGATCACGCCGTCGCGCTCGAGCTCCTGGTAGGCGCGCTTCACGGTGATGACGCTTACCTTGAGGTCGATGGCGAGCGCCCGGATCGACGGGATCTCCGCGCCCGGGGCCCAGTCGCCGGTGGCCACGCGATGCCGGATCTGCTCCATGATCTGGAGGTACATGGGGCGCCGGTCCGCCTGCGAAATTGTGAGTATAGTGTGCATATCAATATGCACACTATGCACGATGGCCTGGAGGGATGCAAGCAGTTTGTTGGAGCGGCGGGACGGCCATCCGCCCATCGCCAATTGGTGCCTATGCCGCGCCACCATCGCGGCCATGGGCCGCTCCTACACGTCATACGAGGAAGCGAAATGGGGAAGGAATACGATTTCAGCAAAGGTAAGCGCGGCCCCATAGTTCCGACGCCGGCGGGAAAGACCCCGCATAACGATTCGCCTGGATGAGGACATCATCCAGGGTTGAAGCAGGGGAGCTTCAGCCTAACGACCAGGCGGCACCCGCGCCGTCGGCAGCAACCTCAGCGGTTCAGGAGCAGCCTTGTCTTTCAAGTGGGTGAGGATCTTCTCAATGACCGCCGGATCTTCAGTACAGGCGGTCATCTTCACCGCCCCGCCGGCTGACGATTGAACCAGAAAGCGCACGCCCTCTTCCTTGGCATTGGCTACCTTGCGGCGGGAGCCGGGCATGTTTTCCTCGTCGTGGCGGTAGGCGCAGGTCACCCTTTTCGCGCCCAGACGGATGGAGCCGCGGTTGCAGCCCATTAAAAAATAGGCCCTACAAATATTGTTCTACTGATGAGCAAGATACATTTTTGGAATGCTCTTTCTTATCAAGTGAGAAACCTTCGGTGTAACCAGCACCATCAAAAACCTGCTTCATCCATTGGACGTAAGCGGTACATCGATTGTCACTGGATTTGTTAACAACAATCACACTAACGACACGTTTTAAGGGAATATCCAGTATATTTTTTACGATGGTGGCTTGATCACTTGTGATATGGAACAGGTCATATTTAACCTTGTTTCTAACCAAAGCGATCTCGGCCAATTCATGCATTGATTCATCAAGCGAGCCCGGCGCGCTAACCGCCAGCTTTCCTTCTCGCATGAATTTTTTAGCCGCACTGGATGAGGCATCGATTAATAGCTCTCCCTTAGCGAGAAGAGGGCCGTCTTTTGGAACTCCTGCCTGCTCGACACTATTATAGGCGTAAATAGCAATACCAAAAGTCGCTCTGTCTTTGCCGGCACTTGCAATATCAAGTAACACTTCATCAAAGTGGAGGTAAAACTCGCGATGTTTTATTCGACTGGTATCCATCAGGACCGAAGCCGTGGCAGGTCGAGTGAGTTCATCCTGGAAGAAGTAGGGGACAAATGAAAATACTTCTTTGCCATCAATCGAATAGACAATTTTTTGTTTAATACCTTGATGAACGCCGGGCGTTCTTTTGTGCTCACGCATCTTGACATAGGCATTACTCGCGATATCTTCAAAGGCGGCTCTCATATACAATGGCTTGCCGACTTCGTAGCGAGTGATAAAGCTACTGCTATCACAGTTATCTTCAAGTTTTTTGTTGGCAAAAACGATCTTTCCGATGTTTTCCTGTTGGCAAGCAGTTTCTATTTTATCAAAGCTTCGCAATTCATTACGTTCAGCTGCGGCTAGAATCTGTTTCATAAATTCCAGCTGAGCCTCCGCTTTGGCCGGCTGATAGTAGTCTGGAGCTTTTTCTTTAGATAGATTTAAGTTTTTCTCTATCTCGATTACCATTTTATCCAGCTGCTCTTTATGGCTTAGTGCGGCCCCAGCAAAAATATAGCCATTCGCTGAATTTTGTAAGTCATAGGCTCGTTTTTGCTCTGCAAAGCCTGGTTGGTGCGGTAATAAGTGACCGCTATCTTGAACAAACTTCTCAACATGAGGTGCAAATCGTTCTTTCAAGACGCTAAAGTCATAATCAGGATCTTTATTTTCGGCGGAGGCCAGCTTCTCCGATGCTTTAAGCGTCTCAGTGTAGAAATTACGAGACGCACTTTCGCGACGTTCAACGGCATCAGTTTCTAAATATAGGATGTGCATGACCATATTTTGAATGTCTGCAGCGGCGGGACTAGCAGCTTCTTTTTCTTTATTTTCAAAAAATGCCTTTAATGAAGCGTATCGCTTTTTATACATTGAAACATCTATATTGGGGTAGGACTTTTCGAGCTTCTTAAAACTACTTTCGATTCGATCTAAGTAGCTTTTAGATTGTTTAGACTGGACGCTTTTTAGCGGGACGGCCGGGATTGCCGTATCAACGAATCCCTCCAGGTTGCTCAGGTTCTTATCAAGTGTTTTAAAGATTGAAAGTACTTTTTTATCTTGCATTTCTTGCTCGTTCCCGGCTGCAGCCACACTGCCAACTTGAAAGACCGAGAACAGAAGAATACAACTGAGGTATAGCTTAATGAGAGGCATTGGATAACCTTTGTTATTGGAGAGTGTAAATAATTCTGCGTAACCGCCCGCGCCAGTTGTTTACTGGTAATCGGCGAGACAATCCTCGATCTCGATCGTAAAGCGGTTCAGCACAGGCTTCCAGTTGCGGATCGGCATCGTCCACCTTTTCGCGACCGCCTGCATGGCTAGGTACACCACCTTCATCCCAGGGTCGTCAGAGGGGAACGTCTTGCACTGCTTGGCGGCCTTACGGATGACGCTGCTCAAGGACTCAATGGCACTGCACTGGTGTGGATTAATAATTGCCGGGCATAGCCAGAAGTGCTGCAACTCTCTGCCCTGTTACTTCGCCAAACGAATTCAAGTGCAGGAAAGTTAGCCAACACTGACTTCAGATTAATTCGGCGGAAAACGTATCAGAGATCTGCGAGTTACTTTCTTCCTGGAGTGCTATTAATGATAAAAACGCGCCGTGATACCCCAACATCAAAGTTATCTTGCTACTGGAGGTCAGCAAAGGAATCAGATAATAGTGGAAGGTATGTTCTCACGCAGAAGAGAGAAAGCGGCCCCGAAGTCAGACAAAGGCTTTGGTAAACGTATACTTTTTTATCTGGTTCTCTATGAAAAAATCTGCCATAGACATCTTGCCCCCCCGGCAAGCCGGGATCTCGCCACAGCTCACGGCGCAGCCTTATACAATGGAAGTGGGCAGGGCCTGCAGGGTAAACACCTTGCGCCCTGCTTGTGGTCCGGTGGCGATGCGGTAGGTGTTGGAGTACCCCAGCAGTTGATTCATCGGGTCTTTGCCCACGACATCCGAGGCCAGGTAGCCAATCTCGGCGTCCCGCTCCAGACTTGTGATGCCAGCGCTCCAAGGAAAAAACCCGACGACCCCAGGTTATACATCGAGGTAATCGAGAATCCCCTCGGCGGCTTGGCGGCCCTCCCAGATGGCAGTGACAACCAGATCTGAACCGCGCACCATATCGCCACCGGCGAAAACCTTTTCGTTGCTGGTCTGGAACTTGTATTCCTGCTTTTCCGGAGCGACCACACCGCCCCAGTCGGCCGTCTCGACACCGTGTTCCGCCAACCACCGGGGAGGACTGGGGCGGAAACCGAAGGCCACCAGCACTATGTCCGCCGGAATGACCTCCTCCGAGCCAGGCACCACCTGCGGGCGGCGACGACCGTTCTCGTCCGGCTCACCCAGTTCGGTGGTGACGACTTTTACACCGGTCACGCCGCCATTCTGTCCGCCGCCGACAATTTCCACCGGCTGGCGATTGAACAGGAAGCGCACGCCCTCCTCCTTGGCGTTGGCCACCTCGCGGCGGGAGCCGGGCATGTTTTCCTCGTCGCGGCGGTAGGCGCAGGTCACCCTTTTCGCGCCCAGGCGGATGGAGCTGCGGTTGCAATCCATGGCGGTGTCGCCGCCGCCGAGCACCACCACGCGCTTGCCCTCAACGGAGATAAATTCCTCCGGGCTCTTCTCCCAACCCATATTGCGGTTCACATTGCCGATCAGGAACGGCAGGGCATCGTGCACGCCGGGCAGGTCCTCGCCGGGGAAACCGCCCTTCATGTAGTTGTAGGTCCCCATGCCCATAAACACGGCGTCGTAGTCGCGCAGCAGCTCCTCGAAGCTGATGTCCACACCGACTTCGGTATTGAGACAGAACTCGATACCCATCTCGGTGAAGACCTGGCGACGCAGCTGCATCACCGACTTTTCCAGCTTGAACTCCGGGATGCCGAAGGTGATCAGGCCGCCGATTTCCGGGTATTTGTCGAACACCACCGGCTGCACGCCGTTGCGCACCAGTACATCAGCGCAGCCGAGGCCCGCGGGGCCGGCGCCGATCACCGCGACGCGCTTGTCGGCCTTCTGCACATGGCTCAGGTCCGGGCGCCAGCCGAGGGCGAAGGCGGTGTCGGTGATGTATTTTTCCGCGTTGCCGATCGTCACGGCGCCGAAGCCGTCGTTCAGGGTACAGGCGCCCTCGCACAGGCGGTCCTGGGGGCAGACGCGGCCACACACCTCCGGCAGCGTGTTGGTCTGGTGGCTGAGTTCCGCCGCCTCCATGATGTTGCCGTCGGTCACCAGCTTCAGCCAGTTGGGGATGTAGTTGTGCACCGGGCAGCCGGTTTCGCAATAGGGGTTGCCGCAGTCCAGGCAGCGGTGCGCCTGGCTGGCCACCTGGCGCTCGCTGAACGGCTGGTAGATCTCCACGAACTCGTTGGTGCGGGTGATGATGTCCTTCTTCGGCGGGTCGCTGCGGCCCACGTCGACGAACTGGAAATCGTTGCTCAGTCTCTCTTTCATAATTGTCACCCCCAACTTATTCACCGCGCTTGCGCACATCGGCCAGCAGGCCGGCCAGGCTCGCCGCCTTGGGTTTCACCAGCCAGAACTTGCTCAGGTAGTCGTCGAAGTTGTCCAGCAACTCCGCGCCCCAGTCGCTGCCGGTCTCGGCGGCGTACTCCTCGATCACCTCGCGCAGGTGACTCTGGTAGGCCTCCAGGGTTTCGCTGCTGATGCGGCGCAGCTCGATCAACTCGTGGTTGCACTTGTCGAAGAAGTTGCGCTTGAGGTCCAGCACATAGGCGAAGCCGCCGGTCATGCCGGCGCCGAAGTTGACGCCGGTATCGCCCAGCACGGCGATCATGCCGCCGGTCATGTACTCGCAGCAGTGGTCGCCGGCGCCCTCCACCACCGCAAAGGCGCCGGAGTTGCGCACGCCGAAGCGCTCGCCGGCGCGGCCGGCGGCGAACAGCTTGCCGCCGGTGGCGCCGTAGAGGCAGGTGTTGCCGATGATGCTGGTGTCCTGGGACTCAAAAGCGCTGCCTGCCGGCGGGCGAATCACCAGCTTGCCGCCGGCCATGCCCTTGCCCACATAGTCGTTGGCGTCGCCCTCCAGGACCATTTCCAGGCCGCCGGCGTTCCAGACGCCGAAGGACTGGCCGGCGACGCCTTTCAAGCGCAGCTTCACCGGTGCTTCCACCATGCCCTGGTTGCCGTGGCGTTTGGCGATCTCGCCGGACAGGCGCGCGCCGATGGACCTGTCGCAGTTGGTCACCCGGTAGCTGTACTCGCCGCCGGACAGGCTTTCGATGGCCGGCAGTATCTCCGCCACCATGCGCTCCGCCAGTTGGCCCTTGTCCCAGGGCGCATTTTTCGGCTGCTGGCAGGTCTGCGGCTTGCTGTCGAGCAGCGCGTCCGTGTGCAGCAGTGGCGACAGGTCCAGCTTTTTCTGTTTGTCGGTCTCGCCCTCGAGTACGCGCAGCAGGTCCACGCGGCCCACCAGTTCCTCTATGCCGCGCACGCCGAGGCGCGCCATCCACTCGCGGGTCTCCTCGGCCACGAAGCGGAAGAAATTCATCGCCATCTCCGCGGTGCCGATATAGTGCTCGTCGCGCAGGTCCTTGTTCTGGGTGGCGACGCCGGTGGCGCAGTTGTTCAGGTGGCAGATGCGCAGGTATTTGCAGCCCAGGGCCACCATGGGCGCAGTGCCGAAACCGAAGCTCTCGGCGCCGAGGATCGCCGCCTTGACCACGTCCAGGCCGGTCTTGAGGCCGCCGTCGGTCTGCACCCGCACCTTGTCGCGCAGGTCGTTGGCGCGCAGGGTCTGGTGGGTTTCGGCCAGGCCCAGTTCCCAGGGGGAACCGGCGTAACGGATGGAGGTGATCGGGCTGGCGGCGGTGCCGCCGTCGTAGCCGGAGATGGTGATCAGGTCCGCGTAGGCCTTGGCCACGCCGGCGGCGATGGTGCCGACGCCAGGGCGCGATACCAGTTTCACCGACACCAGCGCGTCCGGGTTGACCTGCTTCAGGTCAAAGATCAGCTGCGCCAGGTCCTCGATGGAGTAGATGTCGTGATGGGGCGGCGGCGAGATCAGGGTCACGCCGGGCACCGAGTAGCGCAGCCGCGCGATCAGTTCGTTCACTTTGCCGCCGGGCAGCTGGCCGCCCTCGCCGGGCTTGGCGCCCTGGGCCACCTTGATCTGCAGTACCTCGGCGTTGACCAGGTAATGGGGGGTGACGCCGAAGCGGCCGGAGGCCACCTGCTTGATCTTGGAGACCTTGTCGGTGCCAAAGCGCGCCGGGTCCTCACCGCCCTCGCCGCTGTTGGAGCGGCCGCCGAGGCGGTTCATGGCCTGGGCCAGGGACTCGTGCGCCTCCGGCGACAGGGCGCCCAGGGACATGGCGGCGGAGTCGAAGCGGCGCAGGATATTCTCCGCCGGCTCCACCTCCGAAAGCTCGATCGGCTCCAGGCCGTCCCTGAAGTCCAGCAGGTCGCGCAGGGTCGCCACCGGGCGCTTGTTCACCAGCTCGGCGTAGTCGCGGTAGGCGGCGTAGTCGCCGGTGCGCGCGGCGCGGCGCAAGGTATTCACCACGTCCGGGTTGAAGGTGTGGTACTCCTGGCCCCAGACGAACTTGTGCAGGCCGCCGGGGGACACCGGTTTGCGCGCCTTCCACGCCAGCTTGGCGCGCGCGGCTGTATCGCTCTGCAGCTCGGCGAAGCCGGCGCCCTGGATGCGGCTGGGCGCGCCGGGGAAGCACAGGTCGACCACATCGCGGTCCAGGCCCACCACTTCGAACAGCAGCGCGCCGCGGTAGGAGGCCACGGTGGAGATGCCCATCTTGGACAGTATCTTCAGCAGCCCCTTGATGATGCCCTTGCGGTAGTTCTTCTGTGCCTCCGCCGCGTCCAGCAGCAGCTCGCCGGTGTCGATCAGGTGGTTGATGATGCTGTAGGAGAAATAGGGGTGCACCGCGGTGGCGCCGACGCCGATCAGGCAGGCGAGCTGGTGCGCGTCGCGGGCACTGGCGGTGTCCACCACCACGTTGGAGTCGCAACGCAGGCCGGCGTGCACCAGGTGGTGGTGCACGGCGCCGGTGGCCAGCAGGGCGTCTATCGGCAGCCGGTCCTCGCGGATATGGCGGTCGGACAGCACCACGAGCACGGTGCCGGCGCGCACGGACGCCTCGACGTCCGCGCAGAGCTTCTCGATGGCGCCCTTGAGGTCCTGCTGCGCCGGGTCGTAGTTCAGGTCGAAGATCTTCGATTCGAAGCCCGGCCTGTCCAGCTCCAGCAGCGCCGTGTACTTCATGTGCGACAGCACCGGCGAGGCCAGGATCACCCGGTCCGCGTGCTCCGGGGTCTCCTCGAACACCGACTTCTCACGCCCCAGGCAGGTCTCCAGGGACATGACAATGGTCTCCCGCAGCGGATCGATGGGCGGGTTGGTGACCTGGGCGAACTGCTGGCGGAAGTAGTCGTACAGGCAGCGGTTGTGGCGCGACAGCACCGCCATGGGCGTGTCGTCACCCATGGAACCCACCGCCTCCTGGGCGGATTCGGCCATGGGACGCACCACATTGCTGCGCTCCTCCAGGGAGGAGCTGAACAGTTTCTGGTAGACCTTGAACTGCTCGTAGGAGAGGTTGTTGTCCACCGGCGCGGTCACCAGGGTGGAGCGGATACGGCGCGCCTTATCCTTCAACCAGCGCTTGTAGGGCTGGGAGCGCTTGAGCGAATTGTCGATATCGGCGGTATGCAGCAGCTTGCCTTCGCGGGTGTCCACCGACAGCATCTGCCCCGGACCCAGGCGGCCCTTGGCCACCACGTCTTCGGGTGCGTAGTTGTAAGTGCCCACTTCGGAGGCCACGGTAATGAGGTCGTCCCTGGTGATCACCCAGCGCGACGGGCGCAGGCCGTTGCGGTCCAGGGTGCAGACGGCATAGCGGCCATCGGTCATCACCAGGCCGGCGGGGCCGTCCCAGGGTTCCATATGCATGGAGGTGTATTCGTAGAAGGCGCGCAGGTCCGGGTCCATGTCCTCGACGTTCTGCCAGGCCGGCGGTACCAGCATGCGCACGGCGCGATGCAGCTCCATGCCGCCGGTGAGCAGCATCTCCAGCATATTGTCGAGACTGGAGGAGTCGGAGCCCTCGCGGTTCACCAGCGGCGCCAGCTCGGCCAGCTCGGGAATCAGGTCGGTGGCGAACTTGGGCGTGCGCGCCACCGACCAGTTGCGGTTGCCGGTGATGGTGTTGATCTCGCCGTTGTGGGCCAGCAGGCGGAACGGCTGCGCCAGCGGCCAGCGCGGCATGGTGTTGGTGGAGAAGCGCTGGTGGAAGACGCAGATGGCGCTCTCCAGGCGCGGGTCCGCCAGGTCCGGGAAAAACCGGGGCAGGTCGGCGGGCATCATCAGGCCCTTGTAAGACAACACGCCGGCGGACAGGCTGGCGATATAGACGCCGTCGCCCAACTGCTGCTCGGCCCGGCGCCGGGCGACAAAGAGGCGCGCGTTGAACCTGGCCTCGCCCAGGGGTTCCTCGGCGTCGTTGACCAGCAGGTGTTCGAAACGCGGCAGGGATTCCCGCGCTATGGGCCCCAGGCAGTCGGGATTGGTGGGCACCGGGCGCCAGCCCGCCGCCCGCAGCCCCTGGGCCTCGAGTTCGCGCTCGAGAATTTCGCGTGCGGCGCGGGCGGCCGTTTCGTCCAACGGCAGCATGATGGCGCCCACGGCGTAAGCGTCGGTCAGTTCGGCACCGCAGACGTCGCGGGCCTCGGCGCGCAGGAAGGCGTCGGGCTTCTGCAGCAGCAGGCCGCAGCCGTCACCGGTCTTGCCATCGGCGGCGATACCGCCGCGGTGCGTCATGCAGGTCAGGGACTCGATGGCGGTCTGCACCAGCTTGTGGCTGACTTCGCCCTTCAAGTGCGCGATCAGGCCAAAACCGCAGTTGTCCTTGAACTCATCCAACCGATACAGACCGCTACCCATAGAATTCCTCATCGTAATCGTCGGGGGACCTGCGGCGCCGGCCGGTGGCCGCGCCGCGGGCTGGGGCGGGAATCCGAACCCTGCGGCTCGCGCTGCCCCAGACAAAAAAAGCCCGCTTGCGGGGCTTTTTATTTTGGCTCTTCCCCGTGGTTTTTCCGCGGGGGCGCGCAATATTACTGGCGTCCCCCTGGAATTGCAAGGATCGGCAGATTTATATTCTGGCAGGCGACGGAAAAGCCGACTTATCTCCTTTATCTGGCCAGCACTGTCAAACAGTCCTCAGTTTGCGCAGTTTTTTGTGCTGGGCGTCACTTCGCACCGCAGGTCCGCAGCGCCTCGACCAGCAGTTCCCGGGGGGTATCGTCGACGATCCGCGCGTCACCGAGCGCCCCCAGCAATACCAGGCGCAGGCGCCCGTCCAGCACCTTTTTGTCCACCGCCATGGCATCCAGGAATTGCTGCACCGCCATGCCCTCCGGAGCCTCCCGGGGCAGCTGCGCGGCACTGAGCAGGGCGCGGATACGCGCCACCAGCCCCGCGTCGATGCTGCCGCGCAGGCGCGACAGCTCCGCCGCCATCACCATGCCGGCGGCCACTGCCTCGCCGTGCAGCCAGTTGCCGTAACCCTGTACCGCCTCTATGGCGTGGCCGAAGGTGTGGCCGAAATTCAGTATGGCGCGACGGCCCGACTCGCGCTCGTCCTCCGCCACCACCGCGGCCTTGTCGCGGCAGCAGCGCTCCACCGCGTAGGCCAGCGCCTGGGGGTCGCGTTCCAGCAGCCGAGGCATGTTGCTTTCCAGCCAGTCGAAAAAGGGCGCGTCGCAGATCAGGCCGTACTTGATCACTTCGGCGATGCCGGCACTGAGTTCCCGCCCGGGCAGGGTTTTCAATGTATCCATGTCCGCCAGCACCACCCCGGGTTGGTAGAAGGCGCCGATCATATTCTTGCCCAGCGGGTGGTTGACGCCGGTCTTGCCGCCGACAGAGGAATCCACCTGGGCCAGCAGGGTGGTGGGGACCTGTACGAAGTCGACGCCGCGCTGGTAGCAGGCGGCGGCAAAGCCGGTCATATCGCCAACGACACCTCCGCCCAGGGCGATCAGCGTGGTACTGCGGTTGTGGCGCCGCTCCAGCAGCAGGCCGAAGATGCGGTTCACCGTATCCAGGGTCTTGAAGGCCTCGCCGTCGGGCAGCTCGACGGTATCGACCTTGTCGAACCCGGACAGTCCCTCGAGCAATCTCGGCAGGTAAAGGGGCGCGACAGTCTCATTGGTCACCACGCAGACCTGCCTGCCGCGTATGTAGGGGAGTAGCTGTTCCGGGTCACCCAGCAACCCGGAACCAATGACGATGGGATAGCTGCGCTCTCCCAGTTCCACGTTCAGGCAGTGCACTGCGCCTCCTTACTGGCCGTTTGTGAGCTGTGCGCGAGGCAGCCCGCATTTCTCACAAAGATCCGTAGCGAGGCGGCTCCAGAGTGCGGCATGACTGTCTTTCGCGACAGGAGGAGCGCGGAGTCGTACTTGCAGTACGTCGAGCACTCCGACCGAGCGAAAGGCAGCCAGGGCGTGCTCTGGGGCCGCCGCAGTAGGAGATTTGTGAGAAATGCGGGCTAGCCCGCGCGAATCGAAGCGCACTTTAGCACAGTGAGGCGGAGAGGTTATGGGGGGGCGGCGTCCCCGCCGAGGCGCTCGACCACCATCAGCGCCGCCTGCTTGGGCGCGCAGTGGTCGGTGTCGCAGACAATATCCGCGACCTCGCGGTAGAGTGGATCGCGCTGCGCCAGCAACTCGACGATGCGCGCGCGGGGATCGGCCACCTGCAGCAGGGGGCGGTTGGAGGCCTTCGAGGTGCGCTCCAGCAGTTGCTCGACGCTCGCCTGCAGGTAGACCACCAGGCCGTGCTTTTTCAGTTGCTGGCGGTTTTCCTCCAGCAGCACTATGCCGCCGCCGGTGGCCACCACCTGCACGGGACCCCGGCACAGGTCCCGCAGCACCTCGCTCTCGCGCCGGCGGAAACCCGCCTCGCCCTCGACATCGAATATCCACGGGATGTCGGCGCCGGTGCGATCCTCCAGCACCTTGTCGGAATCGACAAAGGGCAGCTGCAATTCAGCCGCCAGCAGCTTGCCGATGGTGGACTTGCCGGCCCCCATGGGGCCGACCAGGAAGATGGAGCGGTTGATCACTTGGAAAAGAAAATCTCGTCTTCCATGATGCGCGGAGTGATAAAGATCAGCAGCTCGCGCTTGTCGTTATTGCGCACTGTTGTCTTGAACAGATTGCCGAGATAGGGGATATCGCCCAGCAACGGCACCTTGGTCTCCCCCTCGATCACCTGGCTCTCGAAGATGCCGCCGAGCACCAGTGTCTCACCGTTGCGCACCAGTACCTTGGTGGCGAGCGTATTGATATTGATCGACGGGATCTGGCTGCCGGTGACGATATCCGTAAACAGCTCGCCGACGCTGTTCTGGTCGATATTGAGGTCCATGATGATGTTGTTGTCCGGCGTAATCTGCGGAGTCACGTTCAGCTCCAGTACCGCCTCGCGGAAGGTCACCGAGGCGGCGCCGGAGGAGGTGGCCTCCAGGTAGGGAATTTCCACACCGGACTGGATGGTGGCCTCCTGCTTGTCGCCGGTCATCACCTTGGGCTGGGACACGATTTCCGCCTTGCCCACGTCCTCCAGCGCGGAGAGTTCCAGGCCCAGGTAGAAATCCTCTTTCAAAATGGCATAGGCAATGCTCCCCGCCGGGGTGGCCACGCCCAGGTCCACCAGCGGCGAGCCGTGCGTGCTCACCGGTGAAGTCACCGTCGGGCCCGCGCCATTGCCAACGACCGGGCTACTAGTCTGGCGTCCCGAACCGATTCCGATGGTATCGTCGTTGATATTGTGTTCTTCGGTGTAATTCCACCGCACACCAAACTCCCGTTGGAAATCGGTGTTGGCATTGACGATGCGCGCCTCGATCATCACCTGGCGGATGGGGATATCGATCGCCTCGATCAGTTCGCGGAACTGGGCGATCTTGTCCTCGGTATCGGTCAGGATGATGGTATTGGTGCGCTCGTCGACAATGGCGCTGCCGCGCTCGGAGAGGATACTGCGCGTATCGGTGTCCCGGCGGCCGCCGGCAAAACCACCCTGCCCCGCACCGCCGCCACCTTGCTGGCCGGAAAAGAGGGTGAACAGCTGACGCGCGTCCGCATAGCGCACGTGGATGTACTCGGTGCGCAGCGGCGCCAGCTCCTCCAACTGCCGGCGGGTCTCCAGCTCCTGGCGCTCGCGCTCGGCGATCTCCGCCGCCGGCGCGACCATAATGACATTGCCCTCCTGGCGCTTGTCCAGCCCCTTGGCCTTCAGGATCAGCGCCAGGGCCTGGTCCCAGGGCACGCCATCGAGGCGCAGGGTGATGCGGCCGCTGACGGTATCGCTGGCCACGAGATTGAGGTCGGTGAAATCGGCGATCAGCTGCAGCACCGAGCGCACCTCGATATCCTGGAAGTTGAGCGACAGCTTTTCGCCGGAGAACTGGAACTCTTTCTGTTTCTCGCGGATTTCAGTGGCGGTCAGCGGTTTGACGCTCAGCACATACTCGTTGTCCGCTTGGTAGGCCAGGTAGTCGTAGTCACCGCCGTTCGGGTCTACCGCAATAACGGTGTTGCGCCCGTCGTAATCCACGGTGATGGCATTGACCGGCGTGGCGAAATCGGTGACATCCAGGCGCTGGCGCAGGGAATCCGGCAAGTCGGCGCCGAGGAAGGTCAGCAGTATCTTGCCCTTGGTGCGCTCCACATCGATATTCACCGCGGGGTCCGTCAGGGTGACGATGACCTTGCCCTCACCGCCCTCGCCGCGGCGGAAATCCACATTGCTGATTGCCACACTGCCGGCCGCGCGGAACTGCTTCTGGCCGCCGAGACTCAGGCCCTCGTCGTGAGAGGACTTCACAGGCGCCGCGGCGACGGAGGCGGTTGTGGCGGAATCGGCGCCGATTTCCAGTATCACCTGGTTGCCCTTGCGCTCGCTGGTGTAGACCGGCAGCTGGTCCAGGTTGACGATCAGGCGGGTGCGGTCTTCGCCGGAGACTATTGCCGCGCTGCGCGCGCTGCCGATACCCAGGGAATACTTCTTCTGCGGCAGCGCACTTTCCACCCCGGCGAAGTCCATCACGATGCGGGCGGGCTGCTCGATGGTGTAGCCGGTCGGCTCCGGCGGCACATCGCTGAAGGTCAGCCGCAACTGCACGCGGCTGCCGGGCAGCTCGGAGAACTGGATGTCGTTGAGTTGACTGGACTGCGCCTGCAATACCGCGGGCATCAGCGCCAGGCCCAGCAACAAAACCCGAAGGGGAGCCATCACTTTGGCGAGTTGCTCGTTGATCATTATCGGTTGTCCTTCTCTTCCAAAGTCAGCGCCCGTGGCCGCTCGATCCAGCCACCGGTGCCATCCGGTACGATTTCCAAAACATCGATCTGTGATTCGGCGGCGTTGACCACGCGGCCGTGGTTCTTGCCCATAAAGTTGCCGACGGTGATGCGGTGAATACCGCCCTCGCCATCGTCGATCAGCGCCCACAGCTGCCCGCTGCGGGACAGGGTGCCCACCATGGACAGCGCATCGAAATTGAATCGCTCCAGCAGTTCCCGCTGGCGGCTCATGTCCGGCGCCACGTCCAGTCTGCGCCCCACCAGCCGCTGGTCGGCTTCCAGCACCGGCCGGGCAAAAGGACTGCGCAGCGCCGCGGCGCTGTAGACATAGGGGCTGTAGGGCGTAAACGTGGGGATCGGTTCTATCTGCCCCTTGGGCTTGTGCTTGACCGCGGCCATTTTCTGGCGCAGGTCACTGTGATCCCCGGTGAGGCTGCAACCGGCAGTGGCCAGCAGGGCGCACAGCAGGGCAATGTACCTGGTCATCCCTCATCCCCCTGTTCTTTGTAGCGATAGGTCTTGGCGTTGATCACCATGTTGAGCAGCGACGCACCGCCTTTGCTGGCTTGAACATTGAAATCGTGCAGGGTAACGATGCGCGGCATACCGGCGATACCGCTGATGAAGGCGCCGAATTCGTGGTACCCCCCCTGCACCTCGATGCGAATCGGCAACTCCACATAGAATTCGCCGACCTGTTCATTCTCCAGCGCCACCTTCTGGATCGTGAGGCCGCTGCCGCGACCGTATTCATCGATGTCCTCCAGCAGGCCGGGCACTTCCGTATCCTTGGGCAGCTGCTTCAGCAGCGCACCAAAAGTCACCTCCATTTCCGCCAGTTGCTCCCGGTAGGCCTCCAGGTTGGCGGCCTCGAAGGATTTCCTCTCGAACTGGGTAAACAGCTCTTTTTCCTTGTTGGCGGCGAACTCGAGTTGCTGGTAGCGGTCACTGACCAGGAAATAGTACCCCCCCCCGGTCAACACCGCGGCGATCACGATCAACAGCGCTATGCGCCCCGCCAGCGGCCAGACCCCCACGCGCGAAAAATCGATATCGTTGATATCGAGTTGGTTGAGATTCTTGAGTGTATCCTCCAGTGCCATGGTCAGGACCCTTTAATTTGCCGTATCGGCTTGTTCTTCGTCTTCTTTCTTGCGCTCGCTGACGTTGACCGTCATCTGGAAGGCACTGGCCTGCTCGCCAAACTCGGGCTTGGCGGTCACGCCGGTGAGATTGGGGGATTCATACCAGTCGGACTGGTCCAGGTTGCGCATAAAGGACGACACCCGGTTGTTGGACTCCGCCACGCCGGCGATCTCCATGACCTTGCCGCTGCGCTTCAGGCTCGTCAGCCACAGCCCCTCCGGGGCCGCGCGCACCATTTCATCGAAATAGCGCACCGACAGCGGGCGGTTGCCCTGCAGTTCCTGGATCACGCGCATGCGGTCGATCAGCTGCTGGCGGCGTTTCTTCAGGTCCTGGATTTCCCGCACCTGCTTGTTGAGCGCGCTAATTTCCGTCTGCAGTATCTGGTTGCGCTCATTCTGGTCGGCAATCTGGCCATCGACGGTTTTCATCCACAGGAAAGCGGAAACGCCAGCGGCCATCACAACCAGCAGGGCCACCTGCTGGAACTCTTTCTGCTTCTGGGCGCGGTATTCCTGGCGCCAGGGGAGCAGGTTGATCTTGGCCATATCAGTACTCCTTCTCGCGCATCGCCAAGCCGGCGGCGATCATCAGCGACGGCGCCTCATTGGCCAGCGCCTGGCGGTTGACCCGCGAGGACACCGCCATATCGAGGAAGGGATTGACCACCACCGTGGGCTTGTTGAGCTTCTGGCCGACCAGGTCCGCCAGGCCATCCATCGCCGCCACCCCGCCGCCGAGGAGTATGTAATCGACGTCGCTGTAGGAGGTGGACGAATAGAAGAACTGCAGGGAGCGGGTGACCTGCTGCACCACCGCATCGCGGAAGGGTTCCAGCACCTCCGGGTAGTAGTCGTCGGGCAGGCCACTGCCACCCTGGCGCTTGGCCAGCCCGGCCTCTTCCGAGGACAGGCCGTAGCGACGCTGTATCTCGTCGGTCAGCTGGCGGCCGCCGAACAGCTGCTCGCGGGTATAGACGGTCTTGCCGTCCACCAGCACCGACAGCGCGCTCATCGTAGCGCCTATATCTATCACCGCCACCACCAACTGTTCCTGGGGCGGGAACTGGCGTTCCACCAGGGTGTAGGCGCGCTCGATCGCGTAGGCCTCCACGTCCACGACCCCGGCCTGCAGTTCGGCTTCCCTGAGGGCGGAAACCCGCTGTTCGATATTCTCGCTGCGGCAGGCGGCCAGCAGTACCTCCACCTGTCCCTCGCCCTTGTCCGAGGGGCCCTGCACCTCGAAATCCAGGTTCACCTCGTCCAGCGGGTAGGGAATATACTGGTCCGCCTCCAGCGCGATCTGCGCTTCCAGGGCGTCGTCGGAGAGGTCCGCGGGCATTTCCAGCGTCTTGGTGATCACCGCCGAGCCGGACACCGCCACCGCCGCCTGTCGCAGGCGGGTCTTGGAACGCCGCACCACCTTGCGGATGGCCTCCGCGGTGGCACCCACATCGTTGATATTCTTGTCCACCACCGCGTTCGGAGGCAGGGGCTCCACGGCGTAACATTCGACCCGATATTTGTCGCCACTGCGACTTAACTCCAGCAACTTGACCGCTGTGGAGCTAATATCGAGTCCCAGCATGGCCTTAGGGCCTTTGTTGAGAAAAGGGAGCATCCCCATTTTTCTTATCTTTTCCGTGGGTTATGAAGGTTTGATGGTATAGCACTTTAAATTACAGCTGCAACCGCCAATTGCATAGGTAATAGCGCACAATATTCGTATAATTATTCACCTGACCTGATACAGACGTACACAGAAGCATCTTCATGAAAGAAAAAGCCCGCAATCGCCTGTTATCCCTGCTCTGGCTCGGTCTGGCGGGGGCCGCCGCCGCAGCCATGGCCTTTGCCAGCATCTACCTGTACCTCAAGCCCGGCCTGCCGTCGGTGGAGAGCCTGCGCGACATCCGCCTGCAGACCCCACTGCGCGTCTACTCGCAGGACATGAAGCTGATCGGGGAGTTCGGCGAGAAGCGGCGCAACCCGATCACCATGGCGCAGACGCCGGAGCTGTTTGTCAAGGCCGTACTGGCCGCCGAGGATGCAGGATTCTACTCCCACAATGGCGTTTCGATTAAAGGGTTAATGAGAGCTGCGTCACAATTATTGCAAAGCGGCTCCATCCAGTCCGGCGGCAGCACCCTGACCATGCAGGTTGCGCGAAACTTCTTCCTCAGCCGGGAGCAGCGCTTCGTGCGCAAGTTCAACGAGATACTGCTGTCGCTGCAGATAGAGCGGGAGCTCACCAAGGACCAGATTCTCGAGCTCTATATCAACAAGATCTTCCTCGGCAACCGCGCCTACGGCTTCCAGGCCGCCGCCCACGTCTACTACGGCCGCGACATCAACGAACTGAACCTGGCCCAGTGGGCCATGATGGCGGGCCTGCCCAAGGCACCCTCAACCTACAACCCCATCGCCAACCCCACCCGCGCCCTGGTGCGCCGCAACTGGATCCTGAAGCGGATGCTGGAGCTGGGCTATATCGACCAGGACGACTACAAAAACTCCATCACCGCGCCGGTGACCGCCAGCTACCACGGCCGCGACCTGGACCTGGATGCACCCTACATCGCCGAGATGGCGCGCAAGGAGGCGGTGGAACTCTTCGGCGACAGCGCCTACACCGACGGTTACCAGATAATCACCACCGTCGACAGCCGCCTGCAGGACACCGCGCGCAAGGCGCTGCAACACGGCCTCGAGACCTATGACGCCCGCCATGGCTACCGCGGCCCCGAGCAGCGCCTGGACCCGGCACTGCTGGAGGACAGCGACCAGTTGGTGGACCTGCTCAACGAGATCCCGGTGCTCGGCGGGCTGGAGCCGGCGGTGGTCACCGCCGTGGAACCCAAACGGCTGCAGGTCCAGCTGCGCGACCGCCGCGTGGTGGAGGTGCCCTGGGAGAACGGCCTGGGGTCCATCCGCCCCTACCTGTCCGAGAATGCCCGCGGCCCGCGCCTGAAGTCCGCCGACGAGATGTTCGCCCCCGGCGATGTGGTGCGCCTGCGCCGCGTGGAGATCACTCCCGGGGAGGCGGAGTTCCCGGCCGAAACAGCGCCCGCGGGCGAGGAACTGGCCGCCGATCCCTTCGCCGGCCCCGGCGAGCAGACCGCGCCGCTGGAGGAAGGGTCCCAGGTGCGCGAGGAATGGCATCTGGCCCAAGTACCCGAGGCTCAGGGCGCACTGGTCTCCCTGGAGCCGGGGGACGGCGCCATCCGCGCCCTGGTCGGCGGCTACGACTTCCGCCAGAGCCACTTCAATCGCGTCACCCAGGCCGCGCGGCAGCCGGGGTCCAACTTCAAGCCGTTTATCTACGCCTCGGCAATAGAAAAAGGTTACACCGCCGCCAGTATTTTCAACGACGCACCGATCATCTTCGAGGAGACCAACCTGCAGGATGTGTGGCGCCCAGAGAACGACAGCGGAGACTTCCTCGGCCCCATCCGCCTGCGCCGGGCGCTGTACTTGTCCAAAAACCTGGTCTCCATTCGCCTGTTGCAAGCACTGGGCATCGACTATGCACTGGACTTTGTGGAGCGCTTCGGCTTCGAGCGCAGCAAGCTGGCCCGCAACCTGACCATCGCCCTCGGCAGCTCGGCGCTGACGCCGCTGGAAGTGGCCCGCGGCTACGCCGCCTTCGCCAACGGCGGCTACCGCGTGGAACCCTACCTGGTGGACCGGGTGCTGGACGTGAATGGGAAGATCGTCTACCAGGCCTTGCCACTCACCGTGTGCAACGACTGCCCGGAGCCGGGCAGCGAACAACTGCCGCGGGAACCGGTGGACCTGGCCGACCTGCAAATGGAGGCCAGCGCGGTGGAACCCGGCGAGGAGCCAATCGAGCTGCGCACCCTGCCGGTGGGCCCCCTGGATAGCGCCGGCGAACAGGCACACCCGCGCGCGCCCCGCGCCATATCCCCGCAGACCACCTATATCATGGACTCGATCCTGAAAGATGTGATCAAGAAGGGGACGGGCCGCAAAGCCCTGGTCATGAAGCGCGGCGATATCGCCGGCAAGACAGGCACCACCAACGGCCCGCGCGACGCCTGGTTCTCCGGTTACAGTCCACACCTGGCCACCAGTGTCTGGGTCGGCTTCGACTCCAACGGCGAACTGGGCAAGACCGAATACGGCGGCTCCGCGGCGCTGCCGATCTGGATCGACTTTATGAGCACCGCGCTGGAGGGCCTGCCCGAGCGCCACCTGCCGCAACCGGACGACATAGTCACCGTGCGCATCAACCCGCGCACCGGCCTGCGCACGGCCCGCGGCGGCATGTTCGAGATCTTCCGCAGTGACCGGGTACCCGGTCGCGAGACCTACAGCGCCTACCAGCCCGACGACGGCGACGAGGCACGCGAAGAGGAGCAGGCGGACGAGGCGCTGCCGGAAGAACTGTTTTAGATCGGGGCTCGGGACTCGAGACTCGGAAAGAATAATGTCGCCGATACGCGAGGGCCCAACTGCCGTAATCAAGCCTCCTGTTTCGGAACGCGAAAAAAAAGGGGGGAGCTTCGCGAAGCCAGCGGTACGGGCGTCGGGGCTAATGTCGGGCCTCGCTGCGCTCAGCCCAACCTGCACCCTGTATTATCTATTGCGGTAATCGAGGCAGGCGCGCTCGATTTCGGGCAGGTCCGGAATCACCGCCTCCTCCCCGGATAGCGCCACGTGCATCAGCTCGCCTTGCCGGCGGGGCTGTTCGCGGCTCGCCAGCTCTTCCGGGGTCACGCGCACCAGGCGCGGGGTGCCCTGTAGTACCAGGGCGAAGAACGGCAGGTCGCCCTGGGGATTGCCGCTGTTCAGCACGGCGATGCGGCCGCTGTCGCTGGCGGCGGCCAGGGGCCGGCCGCGCATCACCTCGAAGGACAGCAGCGGCAACCGCTGCTCGCGCCAGTTGAGTTCACCCAGGTACCAGGCCGGCGCGTCGTAGGCGGCCACGGGCGCCTGCATCGCGATCACCTCCGAGAGGGTGTCCACCGGCACCAGCAGTTGGCCATCCGCCAGCGGCAGCAGCAGGCTGCTCAACTCCTGGGGCACATTCACCGGCAGCGCTTCAACTTCACTCATCGCCAATCTCTTTTTCGTTCATTCATCCCGCTAACCACCGATCACCGACTCGCCGGTATATTCGCGAATCGCCGCCAGCAGCACCTCTTCCTGGTAGGGCTTGCCCAGGTAGTGGTTCACCCCCAGCGACAGGGCGTGGTCGCGGTGCTTCCGGCCGGTGCGCGAGGTGATCATCACGATCGGGATATCCCGCAAACGGCTGCTGGAGCGGATGTGGCGCGCCACCTCGAAGCCATCCATGCGTGGCATTTCGATATCCAGCAGGATCAGGTCGGGAATATTGTCCTGCAACTGGATCACCGCGTCCTGCCCGTCCTTGGCCGTAGTCACCAGGTAGCCCTCTCGCTCGAGGAAGCGCGAGGTTACCTTGCGCACCGTCACCGAGTCGTCCACCACCATCACCGTCTGCTGGCGCTCCTGCGGCGCCTGCGCCGGCTGCTGCTCCACCTGCAGCAGCGGCATTTCCGGGCGCGCCAGCTGTGCGGCCTGGCGGCGCAGCAGGGCGTGGGCGTCAAGGATCACCACCACGGTGCCGTCACCGGTCACCGTGGCGCCGGAAACACCCTGCACGCCGGCAAACTGGGGCCCCAGGCTCTTCACCACAATTTCCCGGCTGCCCATGATCGCGTCCACCTGCAGTGCCATGGCGTGGCCCTCGGAGCGCACCAGCAGCACCGGCAGCTGCATATCGTCCACGCTCAGCTTGGGCTGCGCCGCGGACTGTAGCAAGGTGCCGAAATAGCTCACCTGATAGGGCTCGCCGGCGTATTCGAAACGGGCGTCCTCGGTGCGGTAGTAGTGTTCCAGTTCGAAGGGGCTCAGGCGCACGATACCCTCGATGGTATTCAGCGGCAGCGCGAACAGGTCCTCGCCGATCCTCACCATCAGGGCGCGGTTGACCGAGACGGTAAACGGCAGGCGCACGATAAATTCGGTGCCCGCGCCCGCCTGGGAGCTGATGTGCACGGTGCCGCCGATCTGCTTGATCTCGGCGGACACCACGTCCATACCCACCCCGCGGCCGGAGATCTGCGTGACCTTGTCCGCGGTAGTGAAACCCGCCTGCAGAATGAACTGCAGTATCTCGCTGTTGGAAAGCTCTGCATCCGGGCGCATCAACCCGCTTTCCACCGCCTTTTGGCGCACCTTCATCAGGTTGATACCAGCGCCGTCGTCGCGGATGCTGATCACCACCTCACTGCCCTCGCGGGCCAGCGCCACCTCAATGCGACCGCGCTCCGGCTTGCCGACGGCTGCGCGCGCGCCGGGCTTTTCGATGCCGTGGTCCACCGCGTTGCGCAGCATATGCTCCAGCGGCGCCACCATGCGCTCCAGCATGGACCTGTCCAGTTCGCCCTCGACATTGGAGAACGCCAGGTCCACCTGCTTGCCCAGTTCGGCGCTCACCTGGCGCACGATGCGGCGCAGGCGCGGCACCAGGCGCGAGAAGGGCACCATGCGGCTACGCATCAGGCCCTCCTGCAGTTCGGTGTTCACCCGCGACTGCTGCAGCAGCAATGTCTCTGTGTCGCGCGCCTTGTTGCCGAGGGTGTTGCGCAGCTCCAGCAGGTCCGAGGTGGATTCCAGCAGTGAGCGGGACAGCTGCTGGATGGACGAGTAGCGGTCCATCTCCAGCGGATCGAAGTTGTCATCCAGCTCCGCCAACTGCTCCTGGCGGAAGAGAATCTGCGCCTCCGTCTCCATATCCAGGCGGCGCAGCTGTTCGTTCAGGCGCTGCAGGGTCGCGTCCATCTCGTCCAGCGCTAGGCCGAACTCGCTTACCTGCTCCTCCAGGCGGCCGCGGGAGATGGAGGTCTCGCCGGCCAGGTTGACCAGTTCCTCCAGCAGTTCCGCGGCGACCCGCACCATTTCCTGGGGCTGGCCCCTCGAGGGGGTGCCGGACTCCCGTTCGCTGGTTTGGCCTTTTTTGCGGATAAACGGCAGTACATTACTGGCCGACTCCGCGGCGGGCGCCGGCCCAGCGACCTCCGGCAGCTGTGCCGCGGGCTCGAGCGGGGCTTCCTGCGCCACCGGCGCTGGCTCTCCCGCCATTTCGGCGATATCTTCCACCGCAACGGCTTCCGCCGGGCCGCGGGACTCCGTCCCCCGGTCCACGGGATTCAGGTCCACCGGGTCGGCGCCCTGTGCCTGCTCCCCGTCTGCCCAATGGGTACTGAGCAGCTGCGCGAATGCGTCCAACTGGCCACCAGCCATCCAGGCGCGCACTGTCGCCACGCCGGCGGCGATACGGTCGTATATCCCGTGGGCACCGGCAAAGAATTCAGCCGAGGGTTCGACACTGCCCTGCATGCGCTCGATCACTGTCTCGAAGCGGTGGGCCACCTCGCCCAGGCCCATCAGCCCGGCCATGCGCGCACCACCTTTGAAGGTGTGCAGCACCCGCTTGAGCGCCTCGGCGTAACTGCGGTCGGCCGGCATCTGCTCCCAGCCCTGAATCAACTCTTCCAGTTCGTCGACCAGGTCGATGGCCTCTTCCATAAACACCTCGACCACGTCCGGGTCGACTTCCGCCAGCAGCTTCTGCAGCTCGCCCGCCCTGTCGGCCCCGACGTCTTCTCCCTGCGGAGCCGCTGTCTCGGCCACCGGTGCCGCGGGGGCAGGCTCTTCGGCCCAGTCGTCCGCAACCGCAGACAGCGGCTCTTCGTGCCCTGCAGCGGCAAACGGCTCGGCTGCCACGGGCTGTGATTGCCGCTCGGCGGCGAGCAGCTCGTCGAAGCTCAGTTCGCCGAACGCTTCATCGCTGTCGGACCGGGCGCTATCCCCGGCGGGCAGGTCGGCGCCGTCGATGCCGAGTTCGGACCAGTCGTAATCGTCTTCCGCGGCAGGTCCGCTCTCATCCTGGGCCAGGTAGCGCAACGCTTCACCAACCGCCTCGCTGACCTCCGGCAGGTCCTGTGCCGCCGCCACCGCGTCGACCAGGTCCAGCAACTCGTTGTGCCCCTGCTCCAGGGCGGACCAGAGTGCCGGCTCCTCTTCCAGATATCCGTCGATGACCTTGCGATAGACGTCCAGCAGCAGCTGCGACAGCTCGGCGAGAGTCGGCAACTGCGCGCGACTGGCGGCCTCCTGCAGCACGGCCAGTTCGTCGGCGACCGGCGCCAGCAGCGATTTGTCGCCGGGTTGGGCGCGCCACTGGTTCAGCATCTGGTCGGCGTCCAGCAGCACTTTCATGCCGTCGGCCATGATGACCGCGAGCAGTTGCGGGTCCACCGCTTTGGGCTCATTGGCCTCGCGCTCACGGATCAGATGGCCCACGGCGCGCTCCTGCAGTTCGGCCACGCGGGCCACGAACTGCTCGGATTTTTCGATGGCGAGCGGCTCGCCCGCGCGGATCTGCCCCAGCACGTCGCGCACATAGTCGGCGGCATCACCGATCAGTTCGTAGATATCGGCGTCGATCGGCACCTGGTAGGTACGCAGCTCCTTGGCGAAACGCTCCAGCGGCGCCACCAGTTGGGCCACCACCGTCACCTCCGCCATATGTGCGGAGCCCTTCAGGGTGTGCAGGGCGCGGTGCAGGGGATCGGACGGCGCCCCGTAGAGGGGGGCCTGGGTACGCATTTCGGCGAGGAACTCCTCCACCACGACCAAGTGGGTCTCCGCCTCCTGGGCGAAGATCTCCCACAACTGGTCGTACTCGTCGGCGATCTCGCTCGCCGCCTCCTCCACGGGCGCCACCGGTGTGGCCGCTTGGGACCCTACCTGCAGATCCGCTGGCACCTCGCCGCGGGACAGCTGCTGGGCCCAGCCCTCCAACTGTGCTGTCAGCTCCGGTTCCGGGTCGCCGCTGCCGAGGCGGAAACCCTCAATCATCGACGGCAGCTTGCGGCGCACCCGCTCCACCAGCTCCGCATGCACACGCTGTGGCTTGACCGTATCGTCGAGCACACGGTTGAGCATGTTCTCCACCGCCCAGGCCAGCTCGCCGATTTCCAGCGCCTCGACCATGCGGCCGGAGCCCTTGAGGGTGTGGAAGCCGCGGCGGAACTCCACCAGAGCGTCGCGGTTGGCGAAATTGGCCGCCCACTCGGGGAAGTAATAACCGATGGTTTCGAGCACCTCGGCAGCCTCTTCGAGAAAGATTTCGACGATCTCGTCGTCGATCACGCTGTCGTCGTCGTCCCCCAGGGTTGTGGCTGGCGACGGATCCACGCCCGACGCGGCGGGCGCAGCGGCAATTTCGGCGGGCGCAGCGTCAATTTCGACCGCCGCGCTTTCCGCTTCCACGGCTGCGGGCACATCTGCCTCCGCCGGCTCCACCGCGGCGGCGGGCCAGCTGTCTTCCCGGTCAGTTGCCGCCGGCGCCTCATCCACAGCCAGCGGCGCTTCTTCCGCCGTCGCCGCCGGGAGGGTGTCGGTGCCGACGACACCGAAGTCTTCCAGCGCTGCGGCCTCCTCGGCGTCGCCCGGCCGGCTCTGCGCCGGCGAATCCTCTGTGCCCACGGCTGCGACGAGGCTCTCGTCGGTCACCGCAAACCCCAGGGTGGCGACGCTGTCTTCCGCCAGCGCCAGCAGCATATCCGCGTCCTCGATACCGTCGGCGCGACGCTCCAGGTAGTACTCCACACTGGTGATGGCGTCGGCCAAGGTGTCCAGGAGCTTCCACTCCGGCTGCTCTGCCGCCTCGATGAGTTGCTCGGCGATATAGCGTTTGCAGGCGCCGACGATTTCCGCTGCGCGGCGGTAGCCGACCATTTCCAGGCCGCCGCAGACCTCCTGAAGCCGCTCCGGCACCCGGCCCAGGTAGCTGATATCCCAGTGACTGGCGATGTATTCCACCACCGCCTCCTTGACCGCCTCCAGCCCGAGACGCGCCTCGCGCAGCACCGTGTCGGTGGCGTCGCCCATCAGTGGCTGGTCGTCGTCGACCTTCTTGTTGCGCGCGACTGTGGCGGCCAGGGCACTGTCCAATTGCACCAGGTCGCCGGCGGCGCGCATCAGCAGTTCATCGACGTCGCCGTCGTGGGAGCCATCAGCCCCTCGAGAGGCATCGCGCAGGCATTCGTAGACAGCGCGCGCGCGGCCGCGCTGGTTTTCCAGACCCAGTACACCGAGGGTGTCGGCGAGCCGTTTGGCGACGGCAGCGGTGTCAGATAGCGGCGGCCGCTCTGCGCCGGCGGCGTCCGGTTCCAGCGCATCGCGCACCAGCCGCAGCTCCTCGCGCAGCGCCGCCACGGCAGTGTTGAGTGCCTCGGGGCCCATGGCCAGGACGTCTTCGGTATCCGGGCGCGGGGTGCCGGGTACAGCCTTGTCCAGGGCGAACTTCTGGTAGAGGGCCTGGCAGCGCGGGCCGTTGGGGCCGGCCAGGTAGACATAGAACAGCAGGTTGCGCACCAGGCCGCGGTCGAGGCGCGCGTCCAACACCTGGGCACCGCGGCCCTGCAACAGGCGGAATTCCACGTCAATGCGGCGCAGCAACTGGCGCAGCGCCGGCATCACACCGATGCGGTGCTCGCCGATCGCCTCGAAAAGGCCGAGCAGTATCTGCCACAGGGGCTGACGCGCACTGCCGTTGTACAGCAGCGACATCTTTTCGGTGACCTTGAGCAGGTAGGCCAGGCTCTCGCCGCTGTTGACGTCGCGGATCAGAGAGGCGGCAGCGACGTGGTACATTTTGCGCAGCTTGCCCACCAGTTCCTGCAGCCTGGCGTTGTCACCGAGAAGCGGCTGGCGCTTGCCACTGGCGTTGTCGAGAGGGGACAGGTCTGGGGAGAAGAGCGCGCCCTCGGTGATCAGGCGCTCGCGGCGGACCGCGCGCAGGTCGTTGAGCAGGGGCAACAGCAGCACCGCGTTGTCGCGGCGCTGGTAGGCGACCTTTTCCAGGTACAGCGGCAGCTCGAGCAGGGCGCGCATGAGGAATTCGCGCGTCTCGTCACTGTTTTCCACTTCGCCAACTGCCAGTGCCTGCACCAGCTGCTCCATTTCCTCCGCGAGCATGGCCGCGCCGCTCAGTTCGGCCATGTGCAGGCTGCCGTGCACCTGGTGAACCAGGTCCAGGCAGTGCTTCAGCAGCGCCGTATCGGGGGACGGCGATGCTTCACCGGAGCCCGAGGCGAAAGTTTCCAACAACTGGCGCGCCTGCGCCAGCGTCTCGTTGATTTCACCTGTCAGCCAATCCAGGGCCAGGAAGTTGGGATTGTCGTGACTCACGCCAAGTCCTCAGTAATTCACTCTGTACGCGGGCGCTGCCGCCTGGGGCTGCATCAGCTCCAGGAGGAATTCCCTGCGCCTTATTCAACCCGGCGCTCCTCGTTCAATCGCGTCGGGCATAGGTGTCCGTTGCGGGGGATCAGGCCAGGGCCCGGTCTTCGCGGCCCTCGAGGGCCACCCCCTCGGCGTCGAGCAGTGAGAAGTCCTCATCGCCCATTTCCGGCAGCTCCACATCGTACAGATCGCCAGTTCCCTCGGCGCTCTCCTCACTCGGCAGCTTGAAGCCGGCGACGGATTCGCGCAGGGCGTTGGCGGTTTTCGCCAGGTTACCAATCGACTGGGCGGTGGCCTGGGTACCTGCGGAGGTCTGCGAGGTGATCTCCTGGATCACGTTCATCGTGTTGGAGATGTGGCCCGCGGACGACGCCTGCTGCCGCGCCGCGTTGGAGATGTTCTGGATCAGCGAGGCCAGGTTGGTGGATACGCTCTCGATCTCCTCCAGGGCGACACCGGCGTCCTGGGCCAGACGGGCGCCGCGTACCACCTCGGTGGTGGTCTGCTCCATCGACACCACCGCCTCGTTGGTGTCCGACTGAATCGCTTTTACCAGGCCCTCGATCTGCTTGGTGGCGGCGGCGGAGCGTTCCGCGAGGCGCTGTACCTCGTCCGCAACCACCGCGAAGCCGCGGCCCGCGTCGCCGGCCATGCTCGCCTGGATGGCGGCGTTCAAGGCGAGGATGTTGGTCTGGTCGGCAATGTCGTTAATCAGGCTCACGATGTCGCCGATCTCCTGGGAGGATTCGCCCAGGCGCTTGATCCGCTTGGAGGTGTCCTGGATCTGCTCGCGGATGGTGTCCATGCCCTTGATGGTGTTCTGTACCACCTTGGCGCCGTTGCTCGCGATCTGCACCGAGCGCTCCGCCACCTGGGCCGATTCGGCGGCGTTGGCGGATACCTGGTCGATGGTCACCGCCATCTCGTTCACCGCCGCGGAGGCGCCGGCGATCTCCTGCGCCTGGTGCTCGGAGGCCTCGGCCAGGTGCAGGGCGGTCTGCTGGGTTTCCTGGGACAGGCCGGACACTTCCTGGGCCGCACCGTTGATTCGCGATACCAGTACACGCAGCTGGTCGATGGTGTAGTTAATGGAGTCCGCGATGGCGCCGGTGAAGGCCTCGGTCACCGTGGCACTGGTGGTCAGGTCACCATCCGCCAGGTCGGCCAGTTCGTCCAGCAGCTGCATGATCGCCTGCTGGTTGCGCTCGTTGGTCTCGGACTCCTCGCGCAGGCTGCGGCGGGTACCGGAGAAGGCCGCGATCATCATGCCGAAGATCAACAGTACGAAAACCGCGGCGAAGATCATGATCGTCTGGTTGTTCGGCTGGCGCTCGTCGGCCAGGCCCACGATGCGGTCGTTCAGGGTGGACAGCGACTCCAGCAGCAATGGCGACTCGGCCAGGATACCGTCCGCCGCCTGGCGGGTGGCGAACAGGGCCGGCGTAGCCTCGAAGATCTCGCGCACCGACGAACTCACGAATTCGAACAGCTCGGCAATTTCATCCAGGGACTGGCGCGCCTCCCCGTCGGTCACGCGGGAGATGCCCATCACCACGTCGCCGCCCTTCATGCCCTCGACCACCTTACCGAAGAGGCTGGCATCGGTGTTGAACTGGTCCGCGGCGGCTTCCGCGTCGTCGCCGCCCTGCAGCATCTTGTCGATGTTCCGGCCGATGCGCTCCGCGCGCCACACCTGCAGTTGGGCCTGCTCGACCTGGTTGGCCGGGGCGTTGTTGGCCAGCAGTATCTCCACGATGTTGTTGTGCTCGGCCTGCAGCTCCGGCAGCGAGTCGTTCAGGGTGCTGGCCACATCGTTCAGGAAGATGATCGAGTCCTTGTTGCCGATGATGGTGTCAGCCTGCTCGCGCATCTGGCGCCACACCTGGCCGTAAGCAGCCAGTTCGGATTCCAGCGCGCGGCGGGTGCCGGCATCGGCGCCCTGCAGCTGGTTCCAGGTCGCGGCCATTTCGCCGACAACCTTTTCCAACTCGGCAAACGCCTGCTCGTCGCCGGCGGTGGCCGCTGGCGCGTAGGAGACGATCTGGTAGGAAAGTGCGCGCAGTTCCGCGACCTGCTGCAGATGGTCTTGGTCGCTTTCGCCCCGGGTCTGCACCAGGTAGATACTGACAATCAGCCCCGCCAGTGCGGCGAGTACCAGTAGACCCATAAACAACGCCGCGGGGTTACTGCGCAGCGCGGAGAAGGAACTCTGGGAGCCTGTTTTCATAGTTTACTCCTGGCGGACCTGTGTATCAGGCCAATTCTTTTTTCACCACTGTATTAAACGCTTTGCCCGGGGCGGCCCTCATTGCCACTGTGCTGTCGTTCACACAAAAACACACAGCGACCGACGCCCCCGGAATTTTTCCCTGCGGGAAAATGGAATGCCGCGGCCCGGCACTGCTAGTGGGCCGCGGCATCCATAAACTGAAAATCGTTGACCAGCGCCTGAATGTCGAAGACCAGCCAGCGCTCCTGCTGCAACACAAACTGGCCGTTGACCATGGGCGCAAAGGGCTCCAGCAGATCCCCCGGCGCGCCCTCAGCATACTCGAGTGCCAAATGCTGCATGCCGTGCAGTTCCTCGACGATCAGGCCCGCGTAGATTTTCTCGTGTTCGACCACCAGCACCCGACGCCTCTGTCGCGGGCCACTGAGGTGGCCGCCGAAGAAAGCGGCCAAGTCAAACATCGGCAGCAGGCGGCCACGCACATTGGCCACCCCACGCACCCAGGGCTGGGCGCCGGGGATAAAGGTGTACTGGGGCACCTCGAGCAATTCCACCACCTCGTCCATGGAGGCGACGAAGCGGTGACCCAGGAGGGAAAACCCAATACCGGTCCAATAGGGTTTGACTTCCTGGCGCCCGGGCAGGCCGGCGGCCTGGGCCTTGGCGCGCCTGGCGATATCCACCAGTGCGAGATAGGGGGTCTGTGACTGCACTCCGCTTGCAGCTGGCCTAGGCCAACACCTCCTCGATAGTGCCCAGCAGTTTGCCCTCGTCCACGGGCTTGGTCAGGTAGGCGCGAGCCCCCTGGCGCATGCCCCAGACGCGGTCGGTGTCCTGGTCCTTGGTGGTCACGATAATGATCGGAATACCCGCGGTGTTGTCATCCTTACTCAACTGGCGGGTGGCCTGGAAGCCGTTCAGGCCCGGCATCACGATATCCATCAGGATAACGTCCGGGTGCTGTTCGCGCGCCACGTCCACGCCGTTTTCGCCGTTGGTGGCGGCGATCACAGCGTGGCCGTTCTTCTCCAGGATAGTGGTCAGTTTATGTGTTTCTGTTGGCGAGTCGTCAACAATTAATACTCTTGCCATTTGTCCCCCGACATTTCTTGTCTGCAACGGCACCGCCGGCAACGGCGGGGTTGCGAGGTTTGTTGTCGTTTTGGCGAGCGGTACACTTACTGCGGCGTCGCCCACCCTTGCTTCATGCTCTGATTGTCATCCTGCATCTACCCCCAAAGCCGGGGAATGCAGCATCCGAACTTTTAACACCACGACCCGCCGGCGGCCGGCAGTGCAACTATTCTACGCCAGCCCTGCCGGCAAAGTCACAGCACCTCGCCCGCGATCAGGCCGCGTGGTGCGGCTTGGCGTGGGCGGAGATGGCGCCCAGTAGTTCGCTCTTGCTAAACGGCTTGGTCAAATATTGATCGCACCCGACCACACGCCCCTTGGCCTTGTCGAACAATCCATCCTTGCTCGACAGCATCACCACCGGCGTGGAGCGGAATTCGCTGTTGTTCTTGATCAGCGCGCAGGTCTGGTATCCGTCCAGACGCGGCATCATGATATCGACGAAAATAATGTCCGGACGGGAGTCGGCGATCTTCGCCAGCGCATCGAAGCCATCTGTTGCGGTGACGACCGTACAACCGGCCTTCTGCAGCAGGGTCTCCGCGGTGCGACGAATCGTCTTGCTATCGTCGATCACCATCACCGTCAGGCTTTCCCAGTTGAGCTCCATAGTGTTGTTGAATCCCCTGTTTACTTATTTTTCGGGCACGCCTGAAAGCGCTCTCGGGAATGCCCTTTTGTCCAACCGCTTGCGGGGTCTGGGCGCCTCGCTCGGCCGAGGTGCACATAGGTGGCAACTTTTATCACAGAACCCCAAGTGAATCTACCGAAGGAATGATGAGGACAGCACCATCGTACAAATTGTCACCAAAGTTCGGCACAACATTAAAATTCGCTGCAAGTTGATCACAATATCGCCACCGCGAATCCACATTAAACAGTTGCGCACCCGCCGGGCAACTCTTACCTTACCGGGCTGACATTTCACGGTGTCGACGTTTGAGTATTCACCCAGCACGGTACCCGCCATGAGCTATACCCTCGGCGTGGTGATGGACCCCATCGCCAAGATCCATTTTAAAAAAGACACGACCCTGGCGCTGTTACAGGCCGCACAGCGCAACGACTTCGAGCTTTTCTATTTCGAGCAGGGCGACCTCTACCTGGACAGCGGCCGAGCCATGGGCCGCGGCCGGCCGCTGCAGGTGTTCGACGACCCCGCGCGCTGGTTCGAGCTGGGAGAGGCCGCGGAGATGCCGCTGGGTGAAATCGACACCCTGCTGATGCGTGTCGACCCGCCCTTCGACAACGAGTACATCTACTCCACTTATATCCTCGGGGCGGCGGAGCGCGAGGGCGCGCTGGTGGTAAACAGCCCCCAGGCGCTGCGCGACTGTAACGAGAAGATTTTTGCCACCAGCTTTCCCCAATGCTGCCCGCCACTGATTGTCAGCCGCGACATGCAAAAACTGCGCGAGTTTCACCAAAGCCACAAAGACGCCATCTTCAAACCGCTGGACGGCATGGGCGGCACCGGCGTCTTCCACTGCAAGCCGGACGGCGCCAACCTGGGCGCCATCCTGGAAATGCTCACCGACAACGGCCGCAAGCAGATCATGGGCCAGCGCTATATCCCGGAAATCGCCCACGGCGACAAGCGCATCCTGGTGGTGAACGGTGAGGTTGTGCCCTACTGTCTGGCGCGCATCCCCGAGGCCGGCGAGACCCGCGGCAACCTGGCCGCCGGCGGCCGCGGCGAGGCTCGCCCGCTGTCCGACCGCGACCGCTGGATCGTCGAACAGGTGGCACCGGCATTGAAGGAGAGAGGCCTGCTGTTTGTCGGCCTGGACGTAATCGGCGAGTACCTTACCGAGATCAATGTCACCAGCCCCACCTGCCTGCGCGAAATCGAAGCCGCCTGCGGCATCGATATCGGCGGCCTGCTGATGAGCGCGATCACAGAACGGCTGCGACAAAAAGGATAAACTGACCGAAGTCACCGCGGGACCAGCAGTAGCCAATAGCCAATAACAAACAATGAACCCAGCCGCCAGCAGCGCACAGACCGACCGCTTCGCCTTCGCCCTGTTTCTCGCCGGCGCCTTCCACGCGCTGGTGATCTTCGGCGTGTCCTTCACCGCACCCGAGGGCAGGCGCGCGCCGCCGACCCTGGAAGTGACACTGGCCCAACACCACACGGCGCAGGCGCCGGAAGACGCCGATTACCTGGCCCAGCACAACCAGCAGGCCAGCGGCACCGCCGAAACGCCGAAGGAACTGTCGAGCAACCGCCGCGCCGAAATCGCCGATACGGTGATCCGCGACGTCAACCCGCTGCCGCAGCAGCAGGCGGCGCGCCCGGCCCAGCAGCGCCGCCAACTGGTGACCACCATCGGCGACAGCCCGCAGCAGGCGCCGGAACTGCCCGCCGAGGACAAGCTCTCCGACGAGAAGCGCGGCGACGCGCCCAGCGACCTACCGCCGAGCAATCCCGAGATCGCCAGTCTGCAGGCGCGCCTCGACAAAATTCGCCAGACCATCGCCCAGCGCCCGCGGGTGCGCCGCCTCACCTCGGTGGCCACCAGGGCCTCCGCCGACGCCGCCTACCTGCACGACTGGCGCCAGAAAGTGGAGGTGGTGGGCAACGACAACTTTCCCGAGGAGGCCCTGCAACGACAGATCACCGGCAGCCTGCGCATGATGGTGCGACTGCTACCCAGCGGCGCGGTGGAAAAAGTGGTGATACTGGAGTCCTCCGGCGAGCCCATTCTGGACGACGCCGCCCAGCAGATAGTGCGCCTGGCCGCACCCTTCGCCCCCTTCCCTGCAGAGATCCGCAAGGAGGCCGACCGACTGGAAATCATCCGCACCTGGCGCTTCGAGATGACCGGTTTTTCCACCGCCGCCGAGGAGCAGCCGAAGCGCGGCTAAACTTCACCCTCGCGCCCGCAATCCGCTTACACTGACTCTATGCACAACACCAATATCGACCGCGACCTGACTCACAACAGCCTGCGCGGCCAGTTCCTGCTGGCCATGCCGGGCATGCAGGACCCGCGCTTCAGGCAGACCATCTCCTTTATGGTCGAGCACACCGACGAGGGCGCCATGGGTATCGTGATCAACACCCCGAGCAAGGTGACCTGGAAGGAGGTGTTCGAACAGCTGTCGCTGCAAGATGCCAGCCTGCGCGGCGGAGAAACCGTATTGCTGGGCGGCCCCATGTCACCGGAGCAGGGCTTCGTGTTGCACGGCGCCGGTGTGCGGTTCGACTCCACCCTGGAGATCAACGGCGAGATCAGCCTCACCGCATCCCGGGACATTATCGAATCCCTGGCCACCGGTCGCGGCCCCGACGACGTGCTGCTGGCACTGGGTTACGCCGGCTGGGGCCCGGGCCAGTTGGAGCAGGAACTGGTGGAGAACGCCTGGCTGACCCTGCCGGCGGAACCCGAAATTCTCTTCGCCACCCCCTGGCAAAAACGCTGGCACACCGCAGCCGCGCGCCACGGTATCGACATGAGTGGTCTCGGCTCCCAGGCGGGGCACGCCTAGAAGTGAGCGCTTCCAAACCCGTTACCGCACTCGCTTTCGACTTCGGCACCCGCTCCATCGGCCTCGCCTACGGCCAGAGCCTCACCGGCGGAGCGCGGGAACTGGCACCGCTGCCGGCCAGGGACGGCAAGCCGGACTGGGACAGGGTGCAACACCTGATCGACGAGTGGCGGCCGCACTACCTGCTGGTGGGCCTGCCGCTGAATATGGACGGCAGCGAAAGTGACTTTGCCGCCCGCGCGCGCAAATTCGGCCAGCGCCTGCACGGCCGCACCGGCCTGCCGGTGGAATTTATCGACGAGCGCCTCAGCACCCGCGCCGCCAAAGAGGAAGCGCGCGAGCGCGGCCACCGCGGAAATTACGCGGAAAACCCGGTGGACTCCATCGCCGCGCGAATTTTCCTGGAGGACTGGCTGCGGTCCAGAGGACAGGGGACAGCGGACTGATGACAGACGCCCCAGTCCCCAGTCCCAGTGTTATCATCTCCCACCCATTTCCCAACCGACCGACCAGCATGCCCATCACCCGCATCCGCATCGCCACCCGCGAGAGCGCCCTGGCCCTCTGGCAGGCCAACTACGTCAAGGACCGCCTGCAGCAACAACACCCCGAGCTGCGGATAGAACTGCTGCCGCTCACCAGCCACGGCGACAAGATGCTGGATATCCCCCTGGCCAAGGTCGGCGGCAAGGGCCTGTTCGTCAAGGAACTGGAAGTGGCCATGCTCGAGGGGCGCGCGGATATCGCCGTGCACTCGATGAAGGACGTGCCGATGGAATTCCCCGACGGCCTGCACCTGCCGGTGATCTGTGAACGCGAGGACCCGCGCGACGCCTTTGTGAGCAATCACTTCGCATCCCTCGATGCGCTGCCCGCGGGCGCCGTGGTCGGCACCTCCAGCCTGCGCCGCCAGTGCCAGATACTCGCCCACCGGCCCGACCTGGAAGTGAAGTTCCTGCGCGGCAATGTCCAAACCCGCCTGGCCAAGCTGGATGCCGGCGAGTTCGACGCAATCGTGCTCGCCTCCGCCGGCCTGCTGCGCCTGGCGCTGCGCGAGCGTATCCGCGAGTTCCTGCCAGTGGAATTGCTGCTGCCCGCCGGCGGACAGGGCGCGGTGGGCATCGAGTGCCGAGGCGATGGCGAACTGGAGACGCTGCTGCGGCCGCTGCACTGCGACGCCACCGCCGCGCGCCTGGCGGCGGAGCGCGCCGTGGTCAAACGCCTGAACGGCGGCTGCCAGATACCCATCGGCTGTTACGCAGAACTTTCCCGCGGCGAGCTATGGTTGCGCGGCCTGGTGGGCAGCCCCGACGGCCGCACCCTGGTGCGCGCCGAGCGCCGCGGCCCCGCGGATGACGGCGGCACCATGGGCAATGCCCTGGCGGAAGAGCTTCTGGCCGCCGGCGCCGGCAAGATACTCGCCTCCATCTGATTCGGCCCAACTCCATGGAGGACAACCTGCGCGGCAAGCGTATCCTGATCACCCGCCCCGCGCACCAGTCCCAGGGCTGGTGTGCGCTGTTGTGCGCCGCCGGCGCAGAGGTGGACAGCATCCCGATGCTGGCCATAGAGCCGATCGACAGCGGGCCTCAGTGGCAGGCGATCAAAAACCGGGTTCTCGACTTCGACCAGATAGAGCACGCCATCTTCGTGTCACAGAATGCGGTGCAGCTGGGATGCGACTGGCTGGAGGACTTCTGGCCGCAGCTCCCGCTGGGCCCGCGCTATTACGCCATCGGCGCCGCCACCGCGCGCGCGCTGCAGCAGCGGGGCATCGAATGCGCGAGCGGCATCGACACCATGGATAGCGAGGCGCTGCTATCCCTCCCGGAACTGCAACAGGTGGCGGGCCAGCGGGTACTGATCTTCCGCGGCAGTGGCGGCCGCACCCTGATCGGCGACACACTGCGCGCGCGCGGCGCGCGGGTCGACTACTGCGAGCTCTACCGCCGCGCCCTGCCCGCGGGCGCCGTGGAAAAACTGCAACACTATGCTGTGCAGCCGGACGCCATCAGCGTGCACAGCGGCGAAACCCTGGCCAACCTGGCCCACAGCATCCGCCAGGCGGCGCGCGGGGCGCTGTTCGACGCGCCTATCGTCTGCCCCAGCCGCCGCGTCGCCGAACAGGCCCGCGGCCTCGGCTTCAGCCGTGCCGTCGCCGCGCGGAACGCCAGTGATGACGCCATGCTGGCGGCCCTGCGGGCATCGCTGCGAGCAGACTGAAGCCGGATTCGCCGCACACTTCGAGTAAAAAATTTTAAAAGAACGCCAAGCTTCGTATAAAGCGTGTTTCCAGTCGCTATAATTTGACGACATTTTTTACCCTGCGCCTGCCACGCCCATGACTGACGACAAATCCAAAGACGCCGCTCAATCCCCCACAGACAGCCCGGCAGCGCCGGAAGCCGCCGATAAGAGCAACTTCGCCAAGGCCGCGCAGGGCAAATCCCCGAAGGGCACCGCCCGCAAAAAGGGCGGCAAGGGCTGGCTGTGGCTGCTGCTGTTCGCAGCCGTGATGGGCGGTGTCGGTGCCTGGGGCTGGTTCAACTGGCCGCAGCTCCAGAGCCGGCTGGCCCAACTGGACTTCCTGCCCTTCGGCCGCAACGCCGAAACCGAAGAGGCCGTGATCGAAGTCCCGCCCACCCCCGGCGAGCCCTTGGAACCGCGGCCGGAACCACAACAGCCGCAGCGGCAACCCACCCAGGTCCCGGCCACGGATGCCGCCGCGCTGGAGGCACAGCGCCAGGCCAACACCGCACTGCAGAATCAGCTGCACCAACAGAGCCGCGCCATCGCCCAATTACAGCAGCAACTGGCCACGTTGCAGCGCAACGTCACCGCCCAGGGCAACCGCCTCGGCGAACTGGGCAACGTCAGCCGCAGCGACTGGCAGCTGGCCGAGGCCGACTATTTACTGCGCCTCGCCAACCAGCGCCTGTTGCTGGAGCGCGACAGCCGCGCCGCTCTCGGCCTGCTGGAAGAGGTGGACAATATCCTGCGCCAGGTGGACCTGCCCGACCTCTACGGTGTGCGCCAGCAACTGGCCGCCGACATCACCGCCCTGAAGCTGGTGGAGAACATCGACCTCGAGGGCCTCTACTCGCGCCTGCGCGCCCTGGAAGACCAATTGGTGCGGGTCAATATCCAGCCGGAGTTCGATCTCGCCACCCCCGAGCCCACCAGAATCGAAGCAGAGGGTGACAGCGCGAAGACCAGCCCTTGGCAACGCAGCTGGGCCAACTTCACCCGCTTCATGCGCGACTCGGTGCGTATCCCCGATGCCGAAATAAATCCGGTACTGCTGTCACCCCAGAGCGAGGCACGGTTCCGCCAGAGCCTGCGCCTGAACATGGAACAGGCGGAACTCGCCCTGCTGCGCGGGGACAGCACCGTGTACAAAGACGCCCTGAACCGGGCGCGGCAACTGCTGCTGGAGTACGGCACCGCCAACAACCAGCGCGATGTGCTGGCGCGCGAACTGCTGCAACTCAGCCAGGAGAAAATCGAGGTCGAGTTGCCCAATTTGGCCGCGTCCCAGCGCGCGCTGCACAACTACATCGAACAGCTGCACAAAACCTCCACCCAGGGCGCCGCCGCGCCGGGAGGCGATACCCCGTGAAACGCTTCCTGTTCGCCGCCCTGGCACTGCTGCTGTTCGGCGCCTTTCTCGTAGAGGCGATGCGCAATTACCCCGGCTACATGCTGATCGCCGTCGGCGGCGACATCAACAAACGCATGGAGTTGAACCTGTGGGTCGCCATCATTGGGTTGCTGCTGGGCATACTCGCGCTGTTTTTTGCCCTGTGGCTGGGGCGCAGCCTGCTGCGCGGCATCGGCGGCAGCATCAGCCGTATCCGCTTCGGCCGCCAGCGGGTAGCCCGTCGGCGCCTGACCAACGGCCTGGTGGAATTTATGGAGGGCAACTGGGCCCGCGCGCGGCGCCAGCTGCTGAAAAGCGCCCCCCGCTCCGACGCGCCGCTGATCAACTATTTAGCCGCCGCCCGCAGCGCCTTCGAACTGGGCTTCCGCGACGAAGCCAACGAGCTGCTGGCCAAAGCCGAGGCCAGCGGCGACGACACCCGCCTCGCCGTCGCCCTCAGCCAGGCCCGCATGCAACTGCTGGACAAGCACTACGAGCAGTGCATCGCCAGCCTCGAGCGCGCCAAACAGGTGGAACCCAAACACCCCGCGCTGCTGCAGCTGCTCAAGCAGGCCTACTACCGCCTGGGCGAGTGGAATGGCCTGCGCGAACTGCTGCCGCAGTTGGAAAAGCACGCCAATATGCGCGAGGAGGAGCTGCAACAGCTGGAGCTGGAGGTCTATCAGCACCTGCTGATGGACGCCACCACCCGCCGCGACCGGGACAAACTGCGCGAGACCTGGCAGAGCCTCAACGGCCGCTGGCAGCGCAACATGGACCTGCGCAGCCTCTACGCCGTGCAGCTGCACCAGATCGGCGACGACGTGGAAGCGGAAAAACAGCTGCACTGGGTACTCAACCGCGAATGGCGCGCCGATATGGGCCGCCTCTACGGCTGCCTGGCCGGCGCCGACCCCGCCGCCCAGCTCACCGTCGCCGACGGCTGGCTGAAGGAGTACGGCGAGAATGCCGATCTGCTCACCTGTATCGGCCGCCTTTGCCTGCGCAACGAACTCTGGGGCCGGGCGCGGCAGTATTTCGAGAAAAGCCTGCTGTTGCGCTCCGACCCCGCCACCTCCGCCGAACTAGCACGGCTGCTGTACGCGCTGGGAGAAACCGAGGAAGCCGCCAAGCTCTACAAGGAGGGGCTGATGCAGGCGGTGTCCGACCTGCCGCAGCTGCCGCTGCCGGGGGAGGAGCGGCCGCTACTGGGCGCCAGCGCCTGAGCCATCGATCGACAACCGGAATCTTCAAGGAGTAAACCATGGGCCTCCCCACCGCACTGCGGCTCGCCGTTGCCGCCCTGTTCAGCATCGGCGCCGCGACGGCCGCCGAGGTAAAGCCGCAGGATGCCATGCTGAGCGGCTACGACTATCCCTACCCGGTAAAACAGTTCGCCCTGAACGCCCAGCGGCAGCCACTCACCATGGCCTACATGGATATACCGACGCCACGGGGAAAGACAGCCAGAGGCACCGTTCTGCTGCTGCACGGCAAGAATTTCTCCGGCGCCTACTGGAAAGACACCATCGCCGCGCTGAGCGAGGCGGGCTACCGCGTCCTGGTACCGGACCAGGTCGGCTTCGGCAAATCCAGCAAACCGCTGCGCTTCCAGTACAGCTTCCAAGCCCTGGCCAGTGCCACCCACTCGCTGCTGGACCAGCTCAAAATCGACAAGGTGGCCGTCGCCGGCCACTCCATGGGCGGCATGCTGGCCAGCCGCTTCGCGCTGATGTACCCCGAGCGGGTGGAAAAGCTAGTCATGGTCAACCCGATCGGCCTGGAGGATTACAAACGCTTCGTCCCCTATCTACCCCTGGATCAGGCCACCGCCCGGGAGGAGGCGCAGACGCCGGAGAAGGTCAAGGGCTATATGACCCGCGCCTACTTCGACGGCCAGTGGCGCCCGGCCTACGACCCGTTGCTGGATATCCAGGCCGGCTGGACCCTGGGCCCGGACGCGAAAAAAATCGCCGCGGTCGACGCGCTGACCGCGGACATGATCTTCACCCAGCCGGTGCTCTACGAATTTCCCGATATCAAAACGCCGACCCTGCTGATTATCGGCACCCGCGACCGCAGCGCCATCGGCGTCGACCGCGCACCGGAAGCACTGCGGGACAAACTCGGGCGCTACGACCGACTGGGTAAAGCGACCGCACAGGCCATTCCAAATGCAAAGCTGGTGGAGCTGAGCGGCATCGGCCATGTGCCGCAGTACGAGGCTTTCGATCGCTATATGCCCGCCTTGCTGGAGTTTCTGCAGCAGTAGCCTAGGCCCAGAGCCTGAGACCGATAACGCCGTAACCGAGCAGATACAGGCCGACCAGCAGGTTGAGGACTATCAGTAGCGTGGAGTGATACTTCACCACCCAATTCATCTCGCGGCCTCTCTGTCGATACCAGACCCAGGCACTCCACAGGGCGCAGGCAAAGAAGGCGATGGTGCCGGCAAAAACCATCAGTGACGGCAAGCTGATCCGCCCCGCCATTGCGTAGGGCACCGGGCCACCGGCAGCCAGCCTGGTCCCGATTAGCACAACGACTACTGAAACAATCGCCAGCAACGGCCAGAGACGCAAAGCAATCTGCGAAACCTTCCCGAGACTGCCAAGCAGATAGCGTGGCAGCCAGACCAGCGCGAACAACAAGGCGGCAATGGCACTCAGTACCCACAGAGCCAGGACCAGGAGCTTCCCGTAGACACCGAGTCCTCCGACCCGTTTCAGGGTCATGGGCCCGTAGTGCAATACCTCACCCACCAATGGGTCGCTGACCTTAACCAGCACTACCCTGCCGGTGGAATCCTGCTTGAAGCTGGAACCGAATCCGGCAATCAGTTTGCGCGGCGGCGCGCCTGTCAGAGGGCGGATAGCAGCGCTGTCCTTTTGCACCGTTAGCGACCAGGGCAGCAGGTCGGTCAGCAAGGTCGATATCTCCCGCACCGGGCTGACGACCCGGTAGAAGCCGCTCAGTCCCCGGTCGCTTTCGCCGAGTTCGCGGTCCGGCTCAATCTGTTTGGGCGAGGAGCCGCGAGTGACATAGTCGGCCAGCAGCCGGTGTATTTCCGCCATCGCCGGGCCATCGCTGTTGGTCATGGCCACATAGGCCAGATCCAGCTCCGGCTGGTAGGCTAGTATCGCACTGGCACCGGGCAGGCTGCCCTCGTGTCCATAAAACACCACACCGTTGCGGTGGAAAATATTGTTGCCAAGCCCCCAGGAAATCTGCAGCCCCGCCTCGGCGGCCAGGGTCTGCCGGGGGTGTTCGGTCCGGGCAACCGAATCCACGGCCAACAGTCTTTCGTTCCCAATCTGTCCGCGCCGCAACAACAACTGCGCGAACTTGACCATATCGTTCAGGCTGCTGTGCATACCGCCCACGGCGCGGTTGTACAAATGCCAATAGGGAAGCGCCCGCCCGGCGTGATACAGGGTGGCGGCATTGCTGCGGTAATCGTCTGAGTAGAAATAGCCGCTGTCTCCCATGTCCAGAGGCGCAAGGAAGTGCTGCCGGACGAAATCCTCGTACCGGAGACCCGACCGCTTTTCCACGATATAGGCGGCCATCAGAGGGCCGGTATTGTTGTAGGCCGTGCGCGTACCCGGTGCCCAGCGAGACCTTCTGGAATGCGGATGTATCGACAGCGCCGTGCGGATATCTACAGGCTCCCCCTGATATCCGGCCAGCTCTACAAAATGGGGTGCATCCCAGCCGCTGCTGTGGTTCAGTAGATGTATCAACCGCAGCGGGTAGCGGGCCTCCCAGGGATTGTCGAACTCTATTTCAGGAGCCAGGTCGGCAAGCCTGTCATCCAGGTCGAGTTTGCCCTCCTCCTCCAGCTTCATGATCGACAGGCTGACAAACATCTTGGATATGGATCCAATGCGAAAGCGGGTGTCCGCCGCGACCGGTCTCTTCTGCTTGAGATCGGCCATACCGGTCGTATGCAGCCATATCTCGCCACCGGGCAACACAAGCGCAATCGCCGCGCCGGGCGTGTGTGTACGATTCGCGATCCGGTCGATTGCAGCACCCAGTTGCTGCAGATTATCGATCTGTTTTCCGCCCGGCGATGCCTGCGCCGCTATCAACTGCGAGAAGACCAAAGTGAGCACACCGATCAGTGTGGATAAAAACCGCATATCAGCTCCTTTTTATATGTGGATCAGTCGGTGTCCGCCGCTGCCGGTTAGGCGCGCAATCGGCGGCCGTGTTTTAATGACCTATGAATATCGATCCGGCCGAATAGTCGCAAGGGAAGCTTTGTGAATTCTTGTGAAGGGCCTCCCGGGAGGCTGTTCACAAGAGTTCATATGACGTAAGCATTTGATTTGAAAGATAAAAACAAATACACACAGAATGCCCGGCGCAGCTTCCGGATCGGCGAGTTTCTGTTCGACAGCCAGACAGGGAGACTGGTCAACAGGGAGCTTCAGGTCAGGCTGGAGCCGCAGGTCTGCGAATTCCTGACCCTGCTGATCCGCCACGCCGGCGAGCTAGTCGACCGCGACATGGTCAGTGATACGATCTGGCCAAACCGCATCGTCGGCGGCGACGATTCAGTAAGGGCGATGGTGAAAAAGCTGCGCGACGCTTTCGGCGATGATGCGCGCAATCCCCGCTATATCAAAACCCTGCCGCTGAAGGGCTACAGCCTGATTGCGCCAGTCACTCCGGTGAAGGCCGCCGGGGCGCCCGGACACCACCGCGCCCTGTTCGCGGGCTCGGCACTGCTGGTATCGGTACTGGTCGGTTACGCCATATCCGCGGGAATAAACTCCGATGGTGCCACGCCCCAGGCCGGGATCCAGTTACTCACCCGAATGTCCGGATCTGAGCTAAGCCCGGACTACCATCCGGCCTCGAATCGGTTGATATTTTCCCAGCGCGCCAATAAAGACGATTACCTGCAGCTCTATGTGAAAGATCTCACCACGCAGCGGGTCCAACGTCTGACCTGGGACAGTGCCAATTACGCCAATGCGCACTGGTCGCCGGACGGCTCCGAACTCGCCTACTCCCGCAGCACGGAAGGCGAGCTGCAACACTTTGTTGCGGACTTTGATACCAATCGGGGAATCCTGGATCCAAAACCACTGAGTCGGGATGAGCTACAGGGCAAATATCTGCTGGGCTGGTCAAAAGGCAAACGCGCCATCTACCTGAAGGATGCCCACCGCCCCCAGTCCCCTCAGGGCATCTGGCGCCTGAACCTGGACAGCCAGGTGATAGAGCAGATCACCGCGCCCAGCGTCCAGGGCGTGGGTGACTTCTTTGCCAGTGAATCCGCAGATGGGAAGAAGCTGGCCCTGCTGCGCGATGTGGAGCACAACAAGCGCGAACTTCTGATCCTGGACATTGATACCGGCACGCTACTGCACACGCGCATCCTGCCGATGCAACTGGATCGCCTGGCATGGAACAGGGACAGTAAATCCTTGACCCTATCCAGCTTCGACGGCGCCCTGGTTGAATACATCCTGGACGAAGACCGCTTTATTGCCAGGAACAGCCCGAGCCCCTATATCAACGATGTGTTTTTCCAGTGCGGGGACAGCTGTCTTTACATGCGGCAGCACAATGGCAATTTCCTCGATCTCGAGGAACAGCCCAATCCTTTCCACACCCGGGCCTTGATGCCCTCCGAGCACTTTGATCTGCCCGGTGCCGAGGACTTTCCACTCTATGGCCCCGCCGGCAACAGCCTGTATTTCGCTTCCCGCAATGACGAAGCCCTGCTGCTGCACATGAAGGGTAAAGACTCCGGTACCGTCACCCTGTTCTCCCTCCCCAGAAACTCCCGACTGTCGTCGCTGAGTATCAACTCAACCGCCTCGTACCTGGCCGGAACCTTGGGCAAACGGATCTTCGTTTTCTCCCTGACCGGACGGGAACTGAACTTCCTGACCAACGACATGCAACTCGCCGGCCCACCGACCTGGAGCCCGGACGGATCCGCGCTCCTCTATGCCAAGCGTCAGAAGGGGCGGCCGGTGATTTATCGCTACAGCCTGGAATCCGGCCAGGAAGTGCCGGTCTTGGAAGGCTACATCGCCGTGCGGCAACTGGACGACCGGCGAATGCTGGCGTTGGATCAGCTCCGGCAGGCCTGGCTACTCGAAGGCATGAAGGCGTTGAAAATAATCGCCACCCTACCTTCCGAAATACCCAATCGGTGGCAGGTACGCGGCGACTGGCTCTATTACACTGAGCACTCAGGCAATAGCGCCTATATCCATCGCATCAGTCTTAGCAATGCCGAAAGCGAACAGCATATGCTGGCGAGAAATCGCTTCCGACTCAATTTTGACATCCACCCCTCTTCGGAGCGAATAGTTGCGGTAAAGTCACTGCTGGCGGAAAGCGACCTGATACGACTTTCACTGTCCCCGTAGAAAAACTCCGGCCCCTTATTTCTGATCATGTTTCGCACAGAATATCGCGTTCCTAGAATAGGTCGGGATTATTTCTTTAAAATAGCCCGGAACGTAACACGGAGGGCCGAAGGCCCGGAGCTTTACTGCCTGGCTTTGTTAACCATTTTTACAATCTGAAGGCTGATGAGAAAGATTGAGAATTTGCTTGCCGGCTTTACCAAGATATCTGAAATTTACGGTAACTCCATGGTCAACAAATTGCTTCATATCCGATGATGTGCAGTAATTGTTAAGTACTTTTTGAGCCAGATTCTCTTCTAGAGCAGCTGCATTAATTTCATCAAATGAGTAATTTGTAAGCGTGTAAATATATGTGAATGTGTTATTAAAGCCGACAGTACTGTCTAGGCGCGTTTCTGAGTCCAGGGTCATCGGCAACAGCTTATTTGTCTCTTCGGCTATTTTCTTTAGACGATCATTAGGATCTACATCTTCTTTGAACAGATTCTTGATGGCAAAACTCCCCAAGGCAGAACCTATTGCGGCAGCTGCGGCTACTATGATCATGTTCTTTTTACTTATCTTATTTTCCATTTTCTTCTAATGCACTCACTTCTATGGTTAACGCCACCAACACGCGCAGCTTTGTAGTGAAGGCAAAGCCGCAACGGAAAAGCTGTCGCTGTGCTTGGCTTCGTTAGCCATTTTCCTCTGTGAAATTTGAACAAATCAGACGAGATACTTTCCCGTCTTTATGGAAAATTGAAGATTCACCGTTCTGCATGTTTATTAAAAGATCCCCATTATTTAATAACCATGATGTTTTTGGAGCACTTACAAGGGAATGTAATTTTTTTACTTTGTAACTTTTTTTATCTATAAGATATATCGAACCTTGATCCATACCCAAATGGGATAACCCAGCAGTAGCTATGTACCCGTATGAAAACATATAAATATCTTCAATATTGTCTTCTAGCAATTTTTTTGTTTTACCCTTTTTTGGCTTGAGGACAAGATTGCCACCCCATTCTCCTCGGTCACTACCTAGCAACCAGCCGCCCTCCACAGGAAGTGCGACGATGGGCACTTCATCTACGGTATTTACCACTCTGCCTTCAGGTCCATAACCAATGACGTCAAATTTGAATGTTAAGCGTTCTAGTTGTTCTCGCCCATTTCTGCGATTTAGTTTCCCTGGTGTCATTTGATCAGCAAAGTAGGGGTCAAACTCCTCACAAGCGACGCGTGGCAATACATCTGAAAAAGAGTAATTGCAAATAAATAAACCGGAAATCAACCCAAATAATCGTATAAATCTCATTCATACTCCTTGATGGCTCCGGCGTAGGAACGCCCGTTACCGGGCGCCCCCGCCAGGTGAGTCGACCAAGGGAACCTCCCCCTTGGCCGCTCTCAGAACCGGACGTGAACCTCTCGATTCATCCGGCTCCCATCATCCAGCCCA